>Ga0187892_10003132_pt1 | contig 30901 bp, 17 predicted proteins | sample MA1701073metaG_FD_139345 | JGI IMG/M metagenome (GOLD analysis project Ga0187892, IMG submission 139345) | Bio-ooze microbial communities from a basaltic lava cave in the Kipuka Kanohina Cave System on the Island of Hawaii, USA - MA170107-3 metaG ...
CGCCCTGGGCGGGCGGGGTTCTGAGCTTGAGCGGCCGCGCGTCAGAACCCCGGCCGCCAAGGCCGAGGGTCGCGGGCGCCGGAACGCTGACGGGTCAACCGCGAGCCTCATGAATAATCCGGGTTAGTCCGGTGCCGGCCGGCGCGGCGAGCTTCCTCGATCAGCTCATCGTCGAGCGCCAAGTTCGTTGCCATAACAAACCTCGCTTGTCCCGATGCGACATGTCACACACCCGAGTGTGTGACGACAACGGCCGACGTGTCAACGCCCAGCCCACCGTTGCGGACGGCTGTGGCTACTTTTTGTGGCATGGCCGACCGCCACGTTTAGCCGCTGCCCCGCCGGAGGCGGGGGGCGCGCCAATCCGGGACGCGCTAGCACCGCGCGCGTGTCCCGGACCGACGGTTCGTCAGCAGCGCCGCTGGCCCACGGCAACGATGCTTCGGCTGCCAGTCACCGTCGCCGCGGCATTGGCGCGCGACCCTGATCCCGGCGCGCCGGGACGGCAAGAAGTACCGGAACCGCGGCCGGAACGTGCCAAGACTGATCGTGACCGTTGCCAACACTTGTGGCCACACCCTTGCGCACGGCGCCGGCGGCGAGCACGTTGACGCGCCGCTCGGCGCTCCATAGGATTCGCAGCCACTCGATCGCGTCCGGGTCCGCCCGTCGCGACGAGGGTCCCAACCGCGCCGTGACCGCGGTTGGGCATTCTTGGCCCCGCCCGGGTGGCGGAATTGGCAGACGCGCATGGTTGAGGGCCATGTACCCGTAAGGGTGTGCTGGTTCGACTCCAGTCCCGGGCAATCTTGATGCTTGTGGTGAAGATCCCCGCAGCGATCCCCGCCGGTTTGACCGTTCTGACGGTCCTGACCGGCGCGGGATGCGACCTCCTGCGCCCGCGGACGGCGGTGACCATCGAGCAGCGGCTCAGTGCACACTACGGCGACCTGGCCGACGCGCCGTTCGCCGTCATCGCCGATTTTGAGCGAATCGAGCAGGCGGAGCTCGTTCGTTCGACCGGACCAACCGCCTCGACGCCCGTGCTGAGCGAGCGGGGCGGCGTGGCGGCCACCGGAGTCGGCTGTGTACGCTTCACGTTGGCTTCGCCCGACGACGCGCTCATCCTGAGCGACGCAACCGCGACGCACGCCAAGATCGAGCGAGATTGGCGCGAATTCGACCTTCTGATCGCCAATGTAAACTCACCGCGGGATGACCTGGCCGTGGAGCTGACGCTTACCGCAGCCGCCAAGACATCCAGACCGGTCGAAAACACAGGAAATGGGCCGCCGGACGCGACGACCAGCAGGGTGAAGTCGCGCATGCTGCTGCGCTCGGGCTGGAATGTCCTGCGGATCGACCTGACCGAAGCCGGCGAGCGGCTAGCGCTCGACGATGTCCGCGAGCTGCGCTGGTCGGTACCCGAGGCCGGCGAACCCGTCGAGTTGAGGCTCGACGATATTGTCGTCGTGTCGAACCGCAAGGATTTGTTCGGCAGCGCGGCCAACGCCACGGGCGAGCTGTACGTGCAACGGCAAGGGCGGCGTTGGAACGTTGGCGCGGGCGGGCGTTTCGAGTTGGGTTTTTCGCAGGGCCAGATCGTGGCCTGGTACGACCTGTCCAGCGATCCGGGCCGCGTGCGCAATCTGATTGGCGGCGGGGCGCTCGGGCCGATTCCGGTCATCGTGCCAAGCGATGCCGAGCGGGGCTTCCAGAGTCCACACGCGCCCGACGACGTCTTCGCGGGCGGCAGTTCGATTGCCGCCCGGCAGCGGGTGATCGAGATGTCGCGGGTGCGCGTCGTAGTCGAGAGCGATTGGCGGTTTGTGCCCGCGGGCGGCACGCCGTCTGACAGCAGCCCGTATCATCGCTGGCGCTGGTGCATCTACCCGTCCGGCCAGATCTATGCGAGCGTCGAGTCATCGCCGCACGCGGCTGACGCGGCGGACGACGAGGACACCACCTGGGGCGTCGTCTTCACGACATCTGACGTGCCGGACGAGCGCGTGTACCTCCATCCTACGGCCCAGCTCGAAGACCCTGACGACCTGCGCCGCACGAGCTTCGCCGCGGTGTGCCCGGGCGATCCGGATGGGTGCGGGCTCTTGATTGTCCCGTCGGACGGCCGCGAAGGCCCGCAGGTGTCGGCCATCCACAACACGCGCGAGCGGCAGCTCCATCTGCTGTTCTCGGGCGGAGCGTCTCAAAGTGATGCCCAGCGCTGGCGGTTCCTGCTCAGCCTGTGGCCGGAGGGCAACGCTGCACCGAAAGCGCGCGAATCGCGGGCGCTCGTTTACACTGGCGCCGGGCTGGGCGGGCCGGTCGAGCTAACGATCGGCACGGCCGCGTCGAATCGGCCGGGTGATCGCGACCATGACGGGTTTGACGAAGGACAAGGCTGCTACGCCGTGACGCTGGATGCCAACCGCGTCCGCCTGACATTCGACGCGCGGCAGCGCTCAGTCGATTGGCCAGTCTTCTGCGCAAGCGGCGTCAGCAGCGACGTTGCGTCGGTGTACGTGGATCAGGCGATTCTGAGCGATCGACACATGGCCGACGACGCCGACGGCAACCTGATCTTTCACATTCCGGCCACGCTCAGTGGGCGGCATCTGATCGAGGTATACCGCCACACGTCAGCAAGGCCGTAAGGTCGTTCGCGTCGTTCGAAGCATCGCCGCGACGGGCGCGACGCCGACGTCCGTTCGTTGAACCTCGCTTCTGCCCGAAGGCACGGCGCAAGCGTTCGCGCTGCGCGCGGTTCACGTTACCTGAGTGTACGGAGGTCGATGCGATACTTGTCGATCTTGCTGCGCAGCGTCGGGCGCGAGATGTTCAGCAGGCGGGCGGTGTGCGAGATGTTGCCGCGCGTCGAGCGCAAGACCTCGACGATATGCCGATGCTCGATCGCGTCCAGACTTTGGTGTGGGAGCGGCGGGTCGTGCGGCGTGGCACACAGCGGCGCGGGCAAGTCGTCCACGCCGACCGTCGAGTCCTGGCACACGACCGCGGCACGTTTCATCACGTTCTCGAGCTCGCGGACATTGCCCGGCCAGTCATAAGCCGTCAGTGCACTCAGCGCTTCGGGCGCCAGCGACAGCCGGCTCAGGCCGCGCTCGCGCCGGCACGTGTCGAGGAAGTGCACGGCCAGCAGCGGGATGTCCTCGCGCCGCTCGCGCAGCGGCGGGGGCGAGAGTGTCACCACGTTCAGCCGGAAGTAGAGGTCTTCGCGGAAGGCTCGCTCGCGAATGCGGTCAGCCAGGTTCTGATTCGTCGCCGCAATGATGCGCACGTCGACGTGCCGCGCCGAGTTCTCGCCCAGCCGGCGGATTTCGCCGTCCTGCAGCACGCGCAGCAGCCGGGCCTGGGCCTGCGGGCTGATATCACCGATCTCGTCCAGGAACAGCGTGCCCTGGTGCGCCGCCTGGAAGAGGCCCTCGCGGTCGGCCGCCGCGCCTGTGAAAGCGCCGCGCACGTGGCCGAACAGCTCGCTTTCGAGCAGCGTCTCGGGCAGCGCGGCGCAGTTGATCGAGAGGAACGGCCGATCGGCCCGGTCACTGCGGCGATGGATTTCGCGGGCCAGCAGCTCCTTGCCGGTTCCGGTCTCGCCGCTGATAAGGACCGGCACGTCGCTCGGCGCCACCTGGTCGATCAGCTTGAGGATCGAACTCATCACCGCCGATTCGCCGATCAAGCGTCCGTGCGGCTGGACCGCATCGAGCTGCCGGCGAAGCTGGCGGTTCTCACGCTTCAACACGGCCGTCTGCACGGCCCGGCGCACGGTCATGCGAACTTCGTCGAGCCGGAAGGGCTTGGCAACGTAGTCAAAAGCACCCTTGCGCATCGCCTCGACCGCCGTCGCCACGGTCGAGTGGCCGGTGATCATGATGACGGCCGTGTCGGGATGGCGCTCTTGCAGCCATTCCAGCAGCTCCATTCCGTCGCGCTGCTCCATGACCAGGTCGGTGATGACCAGCTCGAAGTCCTGCTCGGTCACGAGCGACTCAGCCGCCTGTGCGTCGCCGCACGTGACGACTTCATGCCCGTCGGTCCGCAGGCACTCGGCCAGTCCCTCGCGCATGGCGGCTTCGTCGTCGACGACCAGGATCTTGGCGGCGGAGTTCTTCTTCATTCCTCACCATCTAAGACGCATGGGTGGCATGCCCAAGCGCCAGCGCGGGCATGAAGTGACACGAGCTTTCGTCATGGCCGCGCTGGCGCTTGGCCATGCCACCCTCCTGCGTTCCCGGCCGGCAGGCTGATCGTTACGCGCGTGCCTCGCTGTGGGGCCGAGGCGACGTCGATTCGGCCGCCGTGCCGCTCGACGATCTCGCGGCTGATGGCCAGGCCCAGCCCCGTTCCGGCGCCGAATCGCTTGGTCGTATAGAACGGCTCGAATGCGTGGGCCACGTCTTCGGGCGACATACCCGTGCCCGTGTCGTTGACCTCGATCTCCAGCCAACCGTCGCGACGATGACATCGAATGGCCAGCTCGCCGCCGTGCGCCATGGCGTGATACGCATTGTTGATCAGGTTGCGCATCACGCGCACAAGCTGGTGCGGATCGGCGTACAGCCGTTGGGCCTCGGGATCGACCGCGATCGACGTCCGCACGGCTTCGCGGTCAGAGACCGCTCCTGCGCGGTCGCGGTCGGAGACTTCGCGGTCGGAGACCGCTCCCACAGTCAGAACGGCTGAAGACTCTGCCAGTGCTTGCCGGACCAGCGCCGCCGTATCAGTCCACTCACGCTGCGGCTCGGGCTTGCGGGCGTAAGCGAGCAGCTCGTCCACGATCCGTGAGATTTCGCGGGCCTTCTGTTCGATCACGCGCAGCTTTTCCAATTGGGACGCGTTCGGTTCGCCACTGGCCGACTCGGTCAGCATCTGCGCGTAGAGCGCGATGATGCCGCACGGGTTGTTGATCTCGTGTGCCACGGCCGCGGCGGTGCGGCCGATGGTCGAGAGCCGCTCGGCCTGTACAAGCTGTTCGGTCTTCTCCTGCAGGCGCTGCTCGAAGCCCTCGTGTGCGGCGCGGAGCTGCTCGGTCATGCGCCCGACCTGCTGGAACAATGCACCGAACTCGTCGCCGGTCGTGTCGCGCAGGTCCACGTCGAACTCGCCGCGCCCGATGCGGTGGCTGGCTTCGTACAGCTCGCGCACCGGCCGCGTGAACTGCCGCGCCAGCCAGACGCTCAGGAGCGTCGCTGCGACCAGCGCCGCGGCGAGCAGCGCCAGAAACGCGACGCGAAAGTCGTGCACGCCGGCCTCGAGTGCGCCGGCCGGTTCGATGCTGGCCAGGCGCCAGTTGAGCGACGATTGGCCGGATGGCACGCCGATCGCAGCCACGTTGACCAGCCGGCCGCGCGGGTCGATGAACGCTGGCGAATTGCTCGGCTGCGTCGCGGCCGCCGGCGCTTCGGCTTCAGAACCGGATGAAAACAGCCGCAGTCCTTGATCGTCCAACAGCGTGATGGCATGCGGCCCGCCGGCGCTGAGCGATTCCTGCAGAAACTGCCCAAGCGACAGCTCCAAGCTGACGATGGCGCGCGGGCGGCCCGGCGCGGCTCGGACACGCGTGGCGAATACGACGTTTGGCTGACCGCCACGATCGACCAGGTGCACGGTTGTCTGGCGTTGCAGGAGTTGCTGCGCGGCCACCAGCCACGGTTGGGCGGCACTTCCTTCCACGGTTGGCGTTTCAACGATGTGCGTGGCCGTGCCTTGGCGCTCGATTCGGATCCAATCTTCGCCGCTCTCGTCGGTGATCGTCAGGCTGCGGCAGGTTGGTGTCACATCGACCAGCGTGCGGAGTTGCCGCACCAGCTTTTGCCGCCAGAATTCGGCGTCCGGGCTGTTGGCGATGGCCTGGCCTCCGTCCGGACCCGTCGCACTCAGAAAACTCTCGAGCACCGGTGATTCGGCGACGGCCAGCAGGTCGTTCCGGGCGTCTGCCAGCCAATCCTCCAGTCCGCGGGCCAGGACCGCGGTCTGGTCTGCGGCAGCTTCCGCCGCCACATGCCGCACGACCGCGAGGTGACGGCGCGTGGTATAGATGGCCGTGACTACCAGCGGGAGCGTCAGCACCATCACGAAGCAAACCGTGAGGCGCAGCCAGGTGCGCCGCCACCAGGCCGGCTCATCGGGCGTCAAACGGTCAGCATGCTGCGGGGCCGTGCTCATTTCGGGTACGCGACTTCGACCATCTGGTCCGCTCGGGCATTCGTAAGCGCGGCCACTCGGCCGTCGGGCCAATGAACTTCCACGCGTTCGACCGTACTCGTTTCCCCCAGGCCGAAATGAGCGACCAGCGGCTCGGAGCTGAGGTAACTCGATCCGGCCAGCAAGATCCGTTGCTGGCGACGCCCGCCAGATGTGATTCGGACGACCGCTCCGACTGCCTGTCCGCCGCGCGGCGCCACCTTCAGCCAATGGCCGGCTGCCATGCGATTCTCGAAGACGAACGCCGGTCCGTTGTTGGTCGTCACGACCAGATCGAGGTCGCCGTCGTCGTCGAGGTCGGCCGTCGCGGCGCCGCGGCCGGCGGCTTCGGACAACGGTCCCAAGCCGTGCTGCGCCGCCCGGTTCGTGAATCGTCCTCGTTCGTTCATGAACAACATGGCGGCTTGGCCGATGCACTGTTGCGGCTTGCTGGGGGCCGGGCTGGTGTAGCCGTTGACGACCAGCAAATCGAGATCGCCATCGTGGTCGAAGTCGCCCCAGCACGTGCCCCACCCGGTGCTGCCGATGCTGGGCGCCGCCAGACCGGCCGCCTGCGTCACATCCTCGAAGAGCGGCGGATCGGCCGAGCCGAGCGTGACGCTCAGGTTGCGGTAAAGGACGTTGCTTTCGTCCTGCCAGTGCGTGGAAAACAGATCGAACGCGCCATCTTCGTCATAGTCGGCGACGGCGATGCCCATGCCGCTGCGCGGGTCGGCCAATCCGCTGATCACGCTCTGATCGACGAACCGGCCGCTGCCGGAGTTGAGCCAGAAGGCGTTGGGCGACACGTCGTTGACGACCGCCAAGTCGGCGCGACCATCGGTGTTCAGATCGGCGAACGCCACACCCAGACCCTTGCCATTGGAATCCGACAACCCGGCGGCGCTGGTCGCGTCAGAGAATGTCCCGTCGCCGTTGTTGTGAAAGAGCACATCCGCCTCGGGCGGGAAGACGTACGGGCTGAAGGCCGGGGGCTCATCGCGGTCGAACGCTGCGGCGACCTGCGTCGGGATGTCAGCCACGTTGAATCGCAGGTAATTGGCGACGTACAGGTCGAGCCGGCCGTCGCCATCGTAGTCCGCAAAGGCCGCGCCTGCGCCCCAGCTTGGATCCGCAACGCCGGCCTCGGCGGCGACGTCGACGAAGCGCGCTTCGCCGTCATTGCGGAGCAGCCGATTCGCGCCCAGGGCTGTGACGTACACGTCCGGATCGCCGTCGGCGTCGTAGTCCGCGATGGCGCAGCCCATGCCGAACTCGTCCATGCCGTAGCCACGTCCGATCGGGCGGCAGTCGAAGCGCAAGTCGCCTCGATTGAGGCAGATGATGTCGTCAACTTCCTGCCGGCCGACGGGTCCGACCACCGAAGCAACCAGAAACAGATCGATGAGGCCGTCGCCGTTCAGATCGGCCAGCCCGACACCTGCGCCGGTGGCGTGGCGGATGTCGGCCAGCGCCCCGCGCGACGTATGATGCACGTCGACGCCAGAGTCCTCGGCTAACGCAACGAATCCGACGAGGGCTGAGCCACCTTGCCGATCACTGGGCATGGCCGTGCCCGGCGTCGTCGGCAGCAACGTTAGCCCGACTGAGGGGGGGCCGCGGAAGAAAAAGAACAGCAGCGTGGCCAGCCCGCCGACGGTTACAGCAGCCATCACCAACATTTGCCGCTCGATCGGGAGCATTACGCGCATGCCAGACGCAAGACTGGAAACAAACTGACCACCCTATACGGAAGCTTTTCGTCCATGTTGCGCTGCTCACAGGAAGACATGGTAAGTTATTTTCCAGACGCGGCCAAGGGGACACTGTTGGTGCGCGAAGCACGATCGCCATCGGAGCAACCTTGGATTGATCTAAACCTTTGATCCACAATGACTTAGGCGCGCTGAGGGACAATATCGCCACCCGCGTAGTGACAGCGGTGGCACGCCCTGTGCCACATCGTTGAAGAGTTGGTTTATTCATGCACAGTCGGTTCGTAGTTCGGACCGGTTCATGGTGGACCCAGGTTGGCCCGAAGCTCAAGATAGGTCATATGCGTGAGGGTGGATCTCATTTTGGGTGGCATGCCCAAGCGCAGCGCGGGCATGAAGTCGCGCCAAGAAACGTCATGGCCGCGCTTCGCTTGGCGATGCCATTCACGCCACCCGATGGTGTTGTGTTGCATCCAGATTCTCGCCACCTCTTGCGAGATGCATCCTATGCGTGACGAGCGCTCAACCCGCGAAAGGACTGGTCCAGCCAGTCTGCTGACGCGTGGCCAGCGCCGATGGCTGTCCGTCGCGATGGCCCTGGCGGCGCTGCTGCTGGCCAACACGCTCTACCTGCTCGTAAATCGGCTGGCTACCGTCATGCCGACCGGAATTGCGGACTACTTCGCGCAGGGCGAGTTCACCATCTCCAAACTGTTCCAGGCCATGGTCCTGTCGCACACGGGACTGGGCATCATCGTCGTGGTGATGCTGATGATCTTTGCCGCGTGGCACCTGCCGCGCGTTTGGCGGCGGCATCGGCCGCGGACGGTCATCAGCGGCGTCACGTTCGTAGCCAGCGGGCTGGTGCTGGCCGTGACCGGTCCGTTCATCATGTATGCGGCCGCCACGCGCGAGCACACGTGGGTGTGGTGGGCGCACGTGATCGCTGCGGCCATCGTGCCCGTCGCCTACATCGTGCATCGCTCGGTTTCGTACGTCCGCCCGGCGCCGGTCATGTATCGGCGCTTCGGCCTGGCGATGGCGGGTCTGCTGATCGTGATGGTCGTCGGCCACGGTTTCAGCAATCGCGGCCTGCAGCTCACCGACGAGGCGCGCGTGGCCCAGGAGCGCGGCCACTTCGGCGGACCGAGCTCCAAGCAGCGCGACCTCAAGTCATTCGTGAAGGGCTCGCACGAAGATACGCCGTTCGTGCCGGCCGGCTTCGTGCCGCACCAGAGCGTGTTCTTTCCGAGCGCCGCGACGACGACCACCGGCGACTACCTGCCCGAGCGCATCATCACGCGTGGCGACACGTCCGCCACTGACAAGCTGGCCCCCGACCTCGACAACATCGGCTTCGTGGTCAACGAGAAGATCGGCGCTGACACCTGCCAGCGCTGCCACCCGGACATCGTCGAGCAGTGGAGCAAGTCAGCCCACCGCTTCGCCTCGTTCAACAATCCGTTCTACGAAGCGACCATCAACGACATGCGCACGAACGCCACGACCATGAACGAGGGCGTCCGCAAGCACGTCGAGGCGTTCTCGCAATGGGCCGGCCGCGAGGGCATGATCAAGAGCAAGTGGTGCTCGGGCTGCCACGATCCGTCGGTCATGCTGGCCGGCAAGATGACCGAGCCGATCGACCGCCGCAGTCCGCAGGCCCAGGCCGGGCTGACGTGCCTGGCCTGCCACGCCATCGATAGCATCCACGGCACCACTGGCAATGGCGGCTACAACGTCGCCGACGAGCAGGAAGACCCGTACATCTTCGCCAAGGCCAGGACCGGCAGCGTCGGCGCGTTTATCCACGACGTGGCCACCAAGGCCAAGCCCGACGCGCACAAGCGGCAGATGCTCAAGCCGTTTTTCCGCACGTCGGAGTTCTGCTCGACGTGCCACAAGGTCAGCCTCGATGTGCCGGTCAATACTTACCGCTGGGTCCGCGGCCAGAACGAGTACGACAACTGGCACGACAGCGGCGTCCCCCTCAATGCGTCGCGCACGTTCTATCTGCCGCCAGTCAAGAAGCTGTGCCAGGATTGCCACATGCCGCTGGAGGACGCGCCGCTGGGCGACGTGTCGGCCCGCGGCGGCAAGGTCCGCTCGCACCGTTTCCTGGCGGTCAACACGGCCCTCCCGTTCGTCCGCGGCGACGACGACACCATTAAGCGCATCGAGGCCTTTCTGCGCGACGAGAAGATGCGCATCGATGTATTCGCCATCGTCCGCGAGCGCGAAGGCGGCCAGACCGAGACTGTCTACGCCCTCGATAAGACACAGCCGTCGCTCGTGGCCGGCGAGCATGTGACGTTCGACGTGGTCGTCCGCAACAAGGGCGTCGGCCACACGTTCCCCGGCGGCACCAACGATTCGAACGAGAGCTGGATTGAGCTGACGTTCCTCGATGAGGCCGGCAATGACATCTACCAGAGCGGTTCTGTTGGTGACGACGGCTACGTCGATCCGGCCGCCCACTACTTCCGCGTGCTGATGCTTGATCGCCATAGCCAGCTCATCCGCAAACGCAACGCGCAGGACATCTACACGCCCGTCTACGCCAACCTGATCGGCCCCGGCACGGCCCACACGGTCCACTATCGCGTTCAGGTGCCGCCGGCGCTCGCGGGCCAGAAGCTGACGGTGCGCGCCAGGCTGATGTGGCGCAAGTTCGACCGCGGCTACACCGAGTTTGCGTTCAACACGAACCGGCAGGGCTTCATGCGCTTCGAGGAATGCCCCGACCTGCCGATCACCGAGATCTGCAGCAACGAGGTCGTGCTGCCGGTCGTGCCGAACGAAAGCGAGGCGGTGCCCGCGAATGTCGACGAGAAGGCGTTGGCCGCGGACTGGATGCGCTTCAATGACTACGGCATTGGGTTAATCCTGCAATCCGACACGAAAGGAGCCGAGAGGGCTTTTGCCGAAGTGGCTCGCCTCGCGCCAGAGCGGGTCGACGGGCCGCGCAATCTGGCCCGTGTGGCCATTCAGGACGGCGACTTGCCCGCCGCGTATGAGCATCTGCTCAAATGCGAGGAGGTCCTTTCCAACGATCCGCAGACGGCCTGGTTCTGGGGCCTGGTCTTGCAGGACGACGGCCGCTACATCGAGGCCGCCAGTGCGTACCAGCGCGTGCTGCAGAAGTTCCCCGAAGATCGGGCGACGTGGCGAAACCTGGGCCGGACGTACTATCTGGACGGCAAGTTCGAGCAGGCGATCGAGGCGTTCGAGAACGTGCTCAAGATCGACTCGGAGGACCGCGTCGCGCACTATCACATGATGCTGTGTCTGCGGGCGCTGCAGCGCGATACTGACGCGGCCGTTCACGAGGCCGCGTATCTGAAGTACAAGATTGACGAGTCGGCCACCGAGGTCACGCAGAAGTACCGGCTGGGCCATCCGGATGACAACCTGGAGTCACAGGAGATTCACGTGCATGACCTGACCCGCCCCGGAGCCGAGACGGCCTGCAGCGGCGCACGCGGAGCCGATTACCGATGAGGCAGCGCCCACGTTTTGCCGAGACTTGCCGCCCGGAGGGCGCACGACCGTTGCCAGGGACTTCAGTCCCTGGAAAGCGTCCCATCGCCCGTCTCCGCCCGGAGGGCGGGCGAACCGAACTGGATCATGAACATCCGTCCGCCTTCCGGGCGGAAACAACAATCGGAAAGCCTGCTCACCAGGGCCTGAAGGCCCTGGCAACGATCGCGCGCCCTCCGGGCGAAACGCGGGCGCTTCCCAGCGATCGCCTGACTGGCATGCCGAGATCTAGCGCAGCCATACGTGCGAGCATTCATGCCCGGGTCGTGCTTTGGCACGCCACCACCTTCTGGCTGCTCATTGGCGGCGTGCTTGGTTGCAAGAAAGAAACGCCCCCTCCAGCAATCCCCTCCGGCGATTACATCAAGCCCGACGCGCCGCCTACCTATGTCCGCCCGCGCGGTAGCGGTGACGACGCGCTCACGTTTAGCGATATCACGCGCGAGGCAGGCATCGAGTTTACGCATGTCACCGGCGCTTTCGGCAGCAAGTGGATGCCCGAGACGATCGGCGGCGGCGGCGCGTTCTTTGACTACGACGGCGACCGGCTGCCCGACATCCTGCTGGTCAACAGCAATTACTGGCCCGGACACGAGCTGCCCGCCCCCAGGCCGATCAGCAAGCTCTATCGAAACAAGGGCGACGGCACATTCGCCGACGTCACCGAGGCGTCCGGACTGGCGGCGTTCGTGTGTTACGGCATGGGCGCCTGCGTGGCCGACTATGACGCCGACGGCGATAACGACGTCTACATCACCGCACTGGGCAAGAACTGCCTGCTGCGCAACGATGCGGGGCGCTTCGTCGACGTGACCGATGCGGCCGGCGTCGGCTTCAGCAACAGCGGCGGGCCGGCCTCAGCGTGGGAGTGGTCGACCGGCGCGACCTGGGTGGATCACGACCGCGATGGCGATCTGGACCTGTTCGTCTGCAACTACGTGCACTGGACGCCGGAAACCAACGTCTGGAAGACGATCGGCGCGGCCCGCACCTATTCCACGCCCAACCAGTATCCCGGCGCAAGCTGCGTCCTCTATCGCAACAACGGCGACGGCACGTTCGCGGATGTGTCGAAGGACGCCGGCATTTACAACCCCAAGGGCAAGAGCATGTCGGTCGTGGCCGACGACTTCGACGACGACGGCTGGTGCGACCTGTTCGTCACCAACGACACGCAGCCGAACTTCCTCTACATGAACCGCAAGGACGGCACGTTCGTCGAGACCGCCCTGGCGGCCGGCGTGGCCTACGACGAGGCCGGTCTGGCGCGGGCCGGCATGGGCGTCGGCATCGCCGACGTCAACAACATGGGTTCTCGCTCGATTGCCATCGGCAACTTCAGCGGCGAGGCAGTCTCGCTGTATACGCAGGAGGCCGCCCAGACATTCATCGACAAGGCCGGGCCGACGCGCCTATCCAAACCAACCAGCGTACCGCTGACATTCGGCGTGCACTTCGCCGATTTCAACCTCGACGGCTTCGAAGACCTGATCCTGGCCAACGGCCACATCGAACCGGAGATCGAGACCGTCAAGGAAGACTGGGAGTTCGCCCAGATTCCGCAGCTTTTCCTGAACAACCGCGCGGGGCAGTTCGTCGAGATCACGTCGAAGGCCGGAGCGCCGTTCCAGTCGAAGATGGTCGCTCGCTGCGTGGCCGTGTCCGACATCGACGGCGACGGCGATCTCGACGCGCTGCTCACGGCCAACGGCGGCCAGCCGAAGCTCCTGCGGAACGACCTGGCCGAGGGGGCACATGCCGTACGCGTGCGCTTGTTCGGCGACGAGATCAACGTGGCTGCGATCGGCGCGGCACTGCGGGCACGGGCCGGCGATTCCACACAGTCGCGGATGATTCGAACCGGCGGCTCGTACCTCAGCCAGTCGGAACTGGTCGCGACGTTCGGGCTGGGCGCGGCCGATAAGATTGATCGGCTCGAAGTCCGCTGGCCGGACGGTTCAACGGATTTCGTCGAGGGTCTTGCGTCGGGTGCGACTTATGACATACACAAGGGCGCCGGCGTGAAGGATCGTACGGCGTTCAAGCCGTCGGCAGTCGGCCAGCCCGTCGCCGCCGCGACGAGCCCGTGAACGGAGTCACGCGCATGAGTGCAGACGCGCCTCGGCGAGATGGCCTTCGCCCGGCGGGCGCACGATCGTTGCCAGGGACTTCAGTCCCTGGATACAGCCAGCTCATATTCTCTCTCCGCCCGGAGGGCGGACGAACCCGGGAACATGCGTGCGCCCTCCGGGCGGGGCAGATAGAGGGAGGGGTCGCCCCCCAGGGCCTGAAGGCCCTGGCAACCAACGCGCGCCCTCCGGGCGAAGCGTCGAGCGCGAACCTGAATCGAGTAGCCGAGAGCAGCTTGCGCCGGCTCGGTCGGTGCACGCAGCATCAGTGGTTCGCCGTCGTGTCGAGTCGCGTGGTTGCCATCGTCGTACTCTTCACGCAGGCGGCGCTCGCTGACGATCAAGCGACAATTCGGCGAGCGAATGATCGTGAGCTGACTACCCAGCCACGACCCGCGAGGACGGGCTCGAGTTCGACACAACCAACGACAGCATCGACCACCACGCAACGATTCGAAGGCTCGCCGGCCTCTCAGCCCGATGCGCTATACGAACCAGCGGGCGAGGACGCCCGCGCTCCAGCGGACGTCGACGCTCGCCCCCTGGCGCTGCGCTTCTTCAACCTGCGCTACGACGAAGACTTCCGCTATCTCGACGAATATCCGGAACTGCGCGAGGCTGAGCCGCGCCGATGGCTCAAGAACCTTCCCGTCGGCGACGACTGGCGCGTCGATGTCGGTGGTGAGTTCCGACTGCGGATGGAGGCCCGCACCAACGCCGTCTTCAGCTCCGTCCCGCAGACGCAGAACACGCAGCAGAACTACCGCTGGTTGCTGCACGCCAACGTCCGCTATCGCAACCTGTTCCGCCTGTTCGCGCAGGGCATCGTCGCGCACGTCGAAGATCAGGACGGCCCGTTCCAGCCGGCTCAGGAGAACCACGGCGACGTGCAGCAGCTCTTCGGCGACCTGCGCATCCTGGGCGAAGACGTGCCGCTCACGCTGCGCGTCGGGCGCCAGGAACTGGCCTACGGCATCTATCGCCTGGTCGGCCCGCTCGACTGGGTCTCGAATCGCCGCCGCTTCGACGCGGTCAAGCTGTTCTACACCTCGGATACCTGGGACATCGACGCCTTCTATGCCAAGCCCGTGGTGGTCGAGCTGCACAGCGCCGACCGCTGGAACGAAGACCACGACTTCTACGGACTCTACGCCACGTACAAAGGTATTCCAGGTCACGTCGTCGATGGCTACTTTTTTGCCATCGATCGCACCGAAGACACGCTCAACCCGAACGGCCACTCGGGTGACCAGTCCATTTACACGTTCGGCACGCGCTTTGCTGGAAAGGCGGGCGGCTGGGACTACGACACGGAGCTGAGCGGCCAATGGGGTCAATGGGCGGGCGACACGGTACAGGCCTGGAGCTGGGCGATCGACGGCGGCTACACGTTCGCGAACGTGCCGCTCTCGCCGCGGCTCAGCAGTGGGTTCGATGTGACCACGGGCGACCGCAACCCGGAAGACGACGAGGTCGGCACGTTCAACCAGCTCTTCCCATTCGATCACGTGTGCAACGGCATGCTCGATTTGATCGGCCGGCAGAACATCACGCGGACCTACGTCGGCCTCGACCTCTGGCCGATCCCCGACAAACTCAAGGTCTCAACTGTGGCCCATTTCTACTGGCTGACGGCCCGCGAAGACTCAATCTACGAAGCCGGGGGTACGCCCTACCTGCGCGACGAGACGGGCAACAGCGGCGGCGAATTGGGTCAGGAACTGGACCTCTGGATCGAATGGACGATCACGCCCTACTCCAGCCTGATGTTCGGCTATGCTCACTTCTTCGACGACAATTTCGTCCACACGCGCGTCGGTGGCGACGACGATCCGGACCTGTTTATCGTGCAGTACAGATACCGCTTCTAGCGTCACCGATGCGTGGCCGAGATCAGAACCCACCCTGCCAAGGGTGGGCGCGCGAAGGACGCCGAAGCCCGTCGGTTACCGAGGCACGCCCCGCCTTGGCAGGCGGGGTTCTGAAACGCCCGGCCCAGCGAACCGCAGCGTTGGACAGTGATCGCGCACCGGGCTTCTTGCGCGCCTACAATCGTTCGCCGAAGGATCGTCGCGTAACCGGCCAACGTCCGGTCGCGTCGGATGGGGGAAAGAAATGATGCTTCGTTCGCTTCTTTTGTCGCTCTTTCTCGGACTCTTGCTTCTTAACGGCCGCGCGGCTGCCAGCGAGCCGAAGGCCAATGGGATCGAGAACTATCAGATTATCCTGCCGGACGGTACCCACACGGACGGTGAGGAAGATGAGGAAGACGCCGACGACAACACGCGCGGCCGTGACGCCGAAACTGAGGAAGAGGCCGAAAACCACGACGATGACGACGAGCAAGGCGGCGGCGGACGGGGTCGCGGCCCGTGCGGCGCCGGCGTGATCACGTTCCTGCCGATGATGCTCGGTTTCGTGGTCACGCGGCCGTTGAAGACGCGCAGCACCGTTTGGCATCGTAGCTGAGGCAGGGGGGTGCGATCTGCAACTTGCATCGCCTCCGACGCTACGCGCGTTTGTGCGGGCTTGCGCCAGTGCAAGTGGGTGCATGTCCGGTCTTGCAGCCGGCCAAAGCCTGGAAGATGAGTCGGTCGTTCGCCCGTAGGGCGCGCGGTCGTTGCCAGGGACTTCAGTCCCTGGAAGGCGCTTATCTGTCCGCCTCCGCCCGGAGGGCGGGCGAATGCCGGATAGCAGACGTTTCGTGCGCCCTCCGGGCGGGAGGAGGGAAGGCGGCCACCAGGGCCTGAAGGCCCTGGCAACGGTCGTGCGCCCTCCGGGCGAAGAGGTTCGAACTGGCGCGCAAGACCGGACATGCACCCAGTGCAAGTTGCAAGCTGGACAGCTCGCTCGCCTGGCCGGTACGATCAAGTGATGTTCACGCCTCAGGACCTCGTTGCGGAGATCAAGGCTCGGCCATTCGAGCCGTTCCGGATTCAAATGTCCGATGGCAGCTCATTCGACGTTCTCCATCCGGACCAAGCCATGGTGACGCGTGGTCACCTCATTGTCGGTCTCCCGCCGGAGGCCTCCGAGAATGGCGGCTGGTTCGACACCACCGTGAAGCTCTCGATCCTGCACATCACCGAGCTGCGACCGATTCAGCGCCGCCGGCCCCGTAAGCCCAGCCGGGGCAGCGCGTAGGAGCGCCTGGCTACCCAATCACCGTGCGCGATGATGCGCCATCGGCGTGTCCTGGCGCGCCCGGATCGCCTCGCTCGCTTGGCGGCGTGGCCATGTTCAGGACGCCGGCATGGCGACCGCATCCCGGCGCGCCGGGAGCTGTGCGGACGCCATGCCACCGGCTCAGATGGCTGCGCGGCGCGCACGGTAGTTCAGCGTGCCGGTGGCCAGAATAGCGCGTCACCATCATTCTTCGGCGCGTAGCGTGGGTCGGACATGATCCGCTGCAGGTCGCTGAGCTTCGCCCATTCCGGTTGGTATTGCCCTTGCCCCCCAGACAGGGGTTCTCGGCCGTCATCGTCATCGCGATCAATCCCGAGCGAGTACAACATCGGTCGCCCATCGACGAGCCGATAGCGCAGCGGCTTACCGTCCTGACGGTCCGGCGGAACGCTCGGCAGATATCGCGGCGTCAGAGCCTGCAGGCTTTCGGGCCAGGCGCCATGATCCCGGCGATACAGATCGAGCGCTATCACGACGAGCGTAGCATCTCGCTCCTGCGTTGTGAGCTGTCCCAGCACCGACGCGCGCGTCAGTGACGGGAATAACACGGCCAGCGGCCAATAGCGCATGAACTGCCACGAGCCGGACGGAAGACTCCGTTCGAACTCCGCATCCGGATCGAAAGCGTCGCGCTCCCAGAGGGGCAGAGCGTCCCACGCTTCAATGCGGGACAAGTGCTCTTCGTACCGGCGCATCAGCTCGCGCCGATCAACCACAAACACGCTAACGAACGGCATGATCAGCACGCCACCCGAAACCATGGTACGCGGTACGGAACTGGCACCAGCCACGAGGTCGCGCGGTGGCAAGCGCTCGGCTGTCAAATGGCCGTTGCCCGAACCGTCATCGGTGGATAGGCGCTGAACGACGTCCTCAAATGAGGCCCGCTCGCCGGCAAACGACACGCGGAACGGTTGACCGCCGCGAAGCGCCGATAACCGGTGGGCCACGTCGGCGAGTTGCTTTGCACTAAGAAAGCCTGGGTGGTCCCAGACGATCTGCCGGATCATTTGCGTCGTCTCAGTTGCGATGGTGAGGCTCACCAGATCGCAGATTACGAATCGTGTCTCGCCCAGGTGCTCCGACATGCCCAGCATCGCACCAGTATCGGCGAGAAATCGTTCGGCGTCGCCTTCAACCGCCGCCAGTCGCGCGTCGATAGCCAGCAGTCGAGCACCGCTTCGCATCGGCCTCGCGTGCGGCAATGCAACTTGCATGACCATAGGTGCGCCCTCTGCCATATGGGTGGTGGAAGGATCGACTGTCACCGGTGCGTGTTCGTCGAAGCATCTCAGTAATTCGACGTCGGGATCCATGCCCACGACGAAGCCCATCGCGGCACGGCCGGCCGCTTCACGAAACTGCTGCAGCGCCTGTTCGTTGGCCCGCACTAACTCGACGAGTTGAGCCCAGCGAGGGCTGTCCGGGTGAGCATCATTGGACGAGAGGAGCGCAGGCCACTGAGTTACACTCAACGTCGCCCGGCGATAGACGGGCCACGCCCTCTGTTCGTCCGGCACGGCCAGCGCCAGCGCGTTCATTTCCTCGATGTAATCGCGAGCCAGATGGACCGACCCGACGTTCACGCGCACGAGCAACACGAGGTACACGATCGCCAGTGTCGCCAGCGTCACCTGGGCCGTCCGCACGGGCCCACGCCACAGCAGCGAGCGATTCCGCTTCTTGGCCCGTCTTATCAGCCGGGCGGCCCGCGTCCGGTCGCCGAACGAGGTCAACAAGGACTCAACCGACGTGCCGGCCGCCAAGCCATCGGCAAAGTGTGTGATCAGTTCCTCGGCCACATCGACCTTCTCGCTCCGCCACAAGCGCGTCCGACGGACGACCTCTTCCACGCAAGTGCGCAGCCCCGCCGGCAAGTCCGACGACGCGATCCGTCCGGCTACGTCGAGCCGGCCGCTCAGCCGCCCGCGCAACACATCGCGCAGCGGCGTGTAGCGAAGCCGACGCAGCCACGAGAGTTGCGACGAATGTGCATCGAGGATGTCGGTTCTCATGCGGCGCCCTCCGCTGCGGGCTGCGAAGGAGCCGCTCCGCCGACGATGCCCAGCGACTGCATGACACGCGTCAGCGCCGTCCATTGGGCCGATTTGGCGGCAAGCTGGGCCGTGCCCCTGCGGGTCAGCCGATAGTAGCGCCGCTTGCGGCCCGACTCGGCCTCGCGCCAGCGCGAGGCGATCAGCCCCTTGGCCTCCAGGTTGTAGAGCAGCGGGTAGAGCGTCGATTCGCCCATCGCCAGCAGCCCCTCCGACCGCCGGGCCAGCGCGGTCACCAGCTCGTAGCCATATTTCTCACCGCCCTCCAACGCCTTCAGCACGGCCAGCGGCCCCGCCCCGCGCATCAGCTCTTTTTCGATCCGCATCGCTTGGCTCCAAATGCTATGAATCGCATACTATGTGATACATAGCACGATCGTGACCGCAGGTCAAGCCGGTTTTTTTCGCTCGATGATATCCCAGGGAGGTCGGCGGCGGTCAGGCTGAGCGACTTACGTAAGTGCGTTCTGAGCCTACGAACCGGACGTGCGAAGCAGCCGCAGCGCGTTAAGCGCCACGAGCACCGTGCTGCCTTCGTGTCCGATCACCGCCAGCGGCAGTGGGATTCGGCCGGCGGCGGCGAAGGCGCCAAGCACGACGATGACACCAATTGCCAGCATCAAATTCTGTCGGACGATGCGGGCCGTGCGCAGTGAGTGACGGTGCAGCCAGGCTAGATTCTCCATTCGGTCGTTGAGCAGCACGATGTGCGCAGCGTCAAGCGTAATGTCGGCCCCGATGGATCCGAGTCCGATGCCCACGTCGGCGCGGGCCAGTGCCGGCGCGTCGTTGATCCCGTCGCCGATCATCACGACAGGCCCGTAGCGCTCGCGCAAGCGCTGCGAAGCGTTGACCTTCTCCTCCGGCAGCATTTCGGCGTGATATCCATCGAGTCCAAGTGAATGGGCCAGCGCCCCAGCCACGACGCCGTGATCGCCGGTCAGCAGCTCGAGCCGCTCAATGCCCTGGCGCCGCAGCGCCGAAATGGCCTCGGCCGTGCCGCGCCGCGGCGTGTCTTCGAACGTCAGGATCGCCGGCCGGTCGTTGATCAGCAGCGCCGACACGGTCCGGCCGCGCTGGCGCTGTGCATCGATTTGCTTCACGAAACACGTCCGGAGCTGTGGATCGACGCGCTCCACGGCCAGCGCGGGTCGGCCGATCCAAATCCTCGTTCCGTTGACGCGCCCGTGCAGCGACTGTCCCGGAACATTAACAATGTCGGTCGCCGCTGGCGCCGAGAGCCCTCGGGCCGCCAAACCCGCGGCCAGCGCCGCCGCCAGCGGATGCGTGCTCGACGCTTCGACGGCGCCGGCCATTCGTAAGGCGTCGGCCTCGGTGACGCCGTCGAAAACTTCGACGCCCGCCAGCCGCACGCGGCCGGTCGTGAGCGTCCCGGTCTTGTCGAACGCGACCACGCCGGCGCGGGCCAGGGCTTCGAGATAGACCCCGCCCTTGATCAGCACGCCGCGCCGCGCCGCCCCGGCGATGCCGGACAAGTACGCCACCGGCGTGGCGATGATCAGCGCACACGGACTGCCGACGATCAACACGGCGATTGCCCGCCGGAACGCATCCTGCCACGCCACGCCCCACAGCCACACGCCCAGGCCGATCGCGATCGAACCGACGATTACGATGGTCGAGTAAGTCGGCCCGATCCGGTCGATGAGCCGCTCGACCCGCGCCTGCCGCTTGCGCGCCTCAGTCACCATGCGGACGATGTGGGCCAGCGTCGTGTCGTCGGCCAGCGCGGTCACTTCCAGGACGAGGCGGCCATTCGTGTTGAACGTGCCGGCAAAAACCTTGTCGCCGACCCCCTTGTCGCGCGGGGCCGACTCGCCGGTGATGGCCGACTCGTCCAGCGCCGACTGGCCTTCGATCACCGTGCCGTCCAGCGGCACGCGGTCGCCCGGCCGAACCAGGATGCGATCGCCGACGCGAACGTCGGCCAGCGGAACGGTCTGCGTGCGCTCGCCGTCCAGCCGGATCGCATCAGGCGGGGCCAAGTCGCGCAGCGACGTGATCGCCGCCTTGGTCCGGTCCAGAGCGTAGCTCTCGAGGCCGCCCGATAACGCAAATAGAAACAGCAGCAGCGCCCCCTCGTCCGGATGGCCGATCACTGCGGCCAGCACGGCGCCCAGCAGCATGAGGACGTTGATGTTGATGCTCACGGCCCGGACCGATTGCCACACCGCCCGAGCGGCGGGAACGGCGCCGATCCCAAACGCGGTGACCGTGAAGATCGTGTGTAGCGCTGCCGGCCCGCTCGTCCAGCGCGTGATGTACCCCGCCAGCAGGAACAGGCCCGCAGCGCCGGCAACGATCAGATCCGTGTGACGTCCGAGTATCGGAGAGGGTGGTTCGACGGCGCCGCGCGAATCGGTGGTCGATCGTTCAAGATCGACGCGTCCGATGGCCTGCGACGTGTCATGTGCGATCGTGGTCACCATCTTCATTGTAGCGCACACTCGCACCGCACGGCGCGCGGCCCGTGTGATTTCTACTTGCGACTGAGTCTCAGAATCCGGGGAAAGCGGACGCAGAGGCGCAGAGGGCGCAGAGGCCTTCGGGCCGCAACCAAACCGGAACGACTGAGTCTCGCGGTAGAGTAGGGAGGGGTCCCACTGACCCCTCGCTACTCTACCGACTTTGCGTGAGACTACTTTTGGACTGCCTTCTTGCCAGAAAAACAAGATACGAGGCGTTTGCAGTGCTGAGGATTAGAGGTTTGCTCCCTGCCCCCCTCCACTCTGCCACCTCTGCGCCTCTGCGTCCGTAATCGCGCCAAAGGCCTGACTCGGTACCGTGTGACTGGGTTGACGCCGCGCGATGCCGCTTCTATCGTCCGGCCGGGCGGCGCGGATGACCTCAATGTGGAACGAGTTGTGGCACACGCTCAACGGCACGATCGTGAACGCGGTCACGGTCACGCTCGGCACCGCGATCGGCTTACTTGCGGGCCCGCGCCTGCCGCAGCGCTATCAGCAGATCATTCTCATTTCGCTCGGCCTGGTGACGGTCATGTTAGCCATCGACGCCGGCGCGATCGGCATGAGCTCCACGATCGCCGAGCATCGCCCGCCGGACCCGGCCGGAAAGACCTACGGTGCACGGCTGGCGATGGTCACCGTCGGCTCGCTGCTGCTCGGCGCGGTGATCGGCACGGCCGCGAAGCTGCACGAGCGGATCGAGCGATTGGGCACGCGCCTGCACGCCCGCTTCGGCCGTCCCGGTCAGGCCCGTTTCGCCGAGGGTTTCCTGACCGCCAGTGTGCTCTTCTGCGTCGGCCCGCTCACGCTGCTCGGCTGCCTGGAGAACGGCACACAAGGCAACCCGACGTATCTCTACATCAAGGCCTTCCTCGACGGCTTCGCCGCCATCGCCCTCACGTCGGCCATGGGCGCGGGTGTGGCCTTCAGCGTCGTGACCGTGCTCGTGTTTCAGGGCGGATTAGCCTTGGCCGCGCGCTGGATCGCAACGGGCATACCGGTGCTCTCGCTCGACCTGATGAACGTCGTCGGCGGGTACGTCTTGCTCGGGACGGCTCTGTCGTTACTCGAGATCAGGAGAATCCCGGTCGCGAACCTGCTGCCGGCCATCTTCCTGCCGCCCGCGGTCGTGTGGCTCGTCGAACAAATCTGGCCGTACACGCTGCTTGGCTAGCGCGCGCCTGTCAGCAATTGTGCTCGCCAGAGATCAGAACGAGGCGTGTACATTGGGCGATACAGGACTTGAACCTGTGACCTCCTGCGTGTCGAGCAGGCGCTCTAGCCAACTGAGCTAATCGCCCCCGCAGTCTGTGGCCGCTCTGGCCGGCCGCAACCGCGAGTCTGCGGAAGTATAGCGGAGCCGGTGCGGTTGGCAAACGCGGTCGGGCGGCCGCTCTTACGCCTTGCCGGCCAGGAGCTTAAACAAGCCGACTAGGCCGCGGACGGTCACGCTCAGCAGCAGGAGCAGACTCAGAAACGCCACGCAAATGCTCAGGACACCCCAGGTGCGTGAGGCTCCATCCTCCGTCGACGGCAGGACCAGGTTGGCCAGTGCCAACCCCAGCCCGAGGATCACGATGGCCCCGAGCGAGCCGCGCAGCGTGCCGGGGAACGGCGCCATCCGAACGGTCAGGCAGATCATCAGGTAGACGAACGTCCAGACCTGCCAGCGGCGCCAGTCGCTGTAGACGAGGGCGTCGGTCAACGACTCGACCAGTGTGATCTGATCGCGCAGCGACTCCCAGAAGGCCGGCAGCGACGCCGGCAGTGCGCGAGCCACGCGAAGGCCCGCGGCGCCCTCGATCACCCAGCCACCGAGAAAGTACACCACGGCGACGATGCCGCCGACACAGGCCAGCAGCGGCAGCATACCCACGATGACCGGTCCGAGCAGCGGGATGCGCGGCTTGGCGTCAGTCGTGGCCTCAGGGGCTGCGGTGTCGTCGTCCTTGTAGAGCGTTGTGTTGCTGACCGTCGCGCCGGTGACCAGCAGGCCCAGCACGTGTCCGAGCTGGGCGACCAGCGTGCCGGGCAGCACGATCATGTTCACCGTTCGCGGCTTGAGCAGGCCGCTCAGGAGCTGATGAACACCCCAGGCCATCAGCACGATGGCCATGAGCCAGAATGTCAACGTGGCATAGAGCAAAGCACGCCTCCTGGCGGTGCTGGCCGAGCGCCGCCGATCGTCCTTATCGGCGCGGATTCGACCAACGGACCAGCCGTTTTCGGCGCGGGCGGCTATACTGCCGCCGCCATGCGACTCACTGCCGCACGCACCATCGGATTCGTGGTCACGACCGGCCTTGCGGGGAGCGCGGCGGGCGTCGAACCGCTGCTGCGCCTACGGACGCCGATCGACGGCATCGACTATCGCAACGTGTGCGGCGATGACGAGCAGCTTCCGATCCTCGAGCAGAACGGGCAGGGCGTGGCGGTGATCGACTACGACGGCGACGGGTGGATGGACTTGTTTGTGCCCAACGGCTCGACACACAAGCTGTGGCGCGACGGCCGCAACCCCGGATCGCGGCTTTATCGCAACCTGGGTGACTGGCGCTTCGCCGACGTGACCGAACGGGCGGGCGTGCGCGGCAACGCCTGGGCGAACGGCGCCGCCGTGGCTGACTACGACGCCGACGGCGACTATGACCTCTACGTCACGAACTGGGGCGCGAACACGCTCTACCGCAACGATGGCGACGGCACATTCACCGACGTGACCGAGCGGGCGGGCGTGGGCGATCCGCGCTGGAACTCGTCGGCCGCGTTCGCCGACTTCGACGGCGACGGCCGGCTCGACTTGTACGTCTCCAACTACGTCGAATTTGACTTCGACCACGTCCCCAGCACGGAGAAGGACGGCAAGCCGTGTCTGTACAAGGGCGTCCCGACCGGCTGTGGTCCGTGGTGCTACCGCGGCCAGCGCGACACGCTCTACCTGCAGCGCGACGCCGGACGTTTCGAGGACGTGACCGTCGCAGCCAACCTCGACGTTACCGACGGCTTCCGCGGTTTCGGCGTCGTGGCGGCCGACTTCGACGATGACGGCGACGCCGACGTGTTCGTGGGCTGCGACGTGATGCCCAATCTGTACCTCGAAAACCTCGGCATCTTCGGCGATTCCAGCGTGCCGCGCTTCGCTTCGGTCGGGCCGACCAGCGGCGGGGCGTACAACGCGAACGGCGGCTACGAGTCGTCCATGGGCGTGGTGGCGGCCGACTTCGACCGGTCCGGCTCGCTCGATCTGGTCGTCACCAACTTCGCCGACGAGAAGAACACATATTACCGCAATGACCGCGGAATGTTCTCCGACGACAGCACTACCATCCGACTCGACCGCCACCGCAGCGAAATGGGCTGGGGGGTGTGCCTGGCCGACTTCAACCAGGACAGCCGCGTCGATGTGTTCATCGTCAACGGCCACATCTACCCGCAGGTCGACCAGCGTAGGTCGGGTCCGCAGACCCGGCCGTCCGCTACACTGGACGACCGTGAACCGAGCCATGACCCGCGCGCGAGCGCTGCGACTCAGGACTCAGGACTCAGGACTCAGGACTCCGCTGATCAATACGCCCAGCTCCCGCGCTACTACGAGCAGTCGCCCGCCGGCTACCTCGACGAGCCGCCGCGCGAGCGGATCTTCGACTCATCTCAGCGTTTCTGCCTGCGCGGCTGCACGGCCGTCGACCTGGACAACGACGGCGACCTCGACATCGTGGCCGTCGAGCACCGCGGCAGCCTGGTTTTTTTCGAGAACACCAGCAACCGCCCAGCCCTCATCCTGGACCTGGTCGACGCCCGCGGCGGACGTTCGCCCATGGGTGCTCGCGTTTCGGTCGGGGAGCGGGCGTCCCGTCTGCCAGCACCTGATGAAGCCCCAGATCAACCGGGCGCCAGTCGAACGGAGCTCACCTCATCCGAAATCGTGCACATCCTCCTGCCCAATCAGGGCTATCAATCAAGCCAGGATCCGCGCGTATTCATTCCGCTGACGGCCGGCGTTAACACCGGCTCTGTGCTGTCGATTCGCTGGCCGGACGGGGCAACCCAGCACGTGGAGATTCCATCCCCGCCGCGTCAGCTCACGATTCGTCAGCGCGCCGGCCAATAGCTCGCCGCCAGCGTCAAGCGCGCCGCGGCCCACGCCCTAGGCGGGCGGGGTTCTGAGTTGAGCTGCCGTGCGTCAGAACCCCGGCCGCCATGGCCGCGGGTCGCGGACGCTGGAACGCTGCCGGGTCAACCGGTCGCCGATTACGCGAGCATCGACTATGAGCGCAGGATCGCGCGCAGCTCCGACAGCGACGCGATCGTGTGGTCGGCGCTGGCCGTACCGACGTCGAAGATTCGTCCGTCGCGGCACAGCCAGACGGTGGTGATGCCGAGCTTCGCTGCGCCGCTCACGTCGCTGTGCAGCGAGTCGCCCACGTGCAGCGTGCGGCGCGGGTCGACGCCCATCCGGTCGAGCGCTCTGCGGAAGATCAGCTCGTCCGGCTTGTAGGAGCGCACGTCCTCCGACGTGATCACGGCGTCGAAGCGCAGCCCGTGCAGCGCCGCGGCGGCCAGCAGGTCTTCCGTGTCGGCGTTCGACACGCAGCAGACGGGCATTTCCAACTCGGCCAGCACGTCGAGCACGTCATCGTGGAGGTCCGGGCTGGCCCAGAAACGCTTGAGCTGGTCGCAGTAGGGCGTCGGATCGACCGGTCCGACCAGCGGTTCGAGTGTCTCGCGCAGGCTGGCGGCTTCGCATTCGTACAGGTTGAGAAAGCGGTCGTGATTCGACCGATCGGCCGTAGCGAAAAACACGCGGCCCCACAGGTGCGCAAACTCGACGGGCGTCATAGTCAGGCCGAGGTCTGTCACGATCTGTGCGCAGGTCGTTTCGACCGCCAGCCGGTCACCGGCGGCGATGGTTCCGTAGAAGTCGATGAACACGGCGTCGAAGCGCGCCATACAGATCACCGTGCGCGATGATGCGCCATCCGGGTGGCATGGGCAAGCGATCGTCGCGGCCTTTGGCGACGATCGCTTGCCCGTGATACCGAGAGAATCTCGTGTGGTTTGCACGGGCAAGCGAACGGCCGCTTGCCCATGCCACCCGATCCGCCGGCTACGCCTCGCGCATGGTGATTCAGATATCGGGCTCCGGCTCAGCCAATTCGGCGCGCTCGGCCTGCTCGGCTTCGTCGCGGGCGCGCATCTGCGCATCGAGCTCCCAAGCGCGGTAATCCGGGTACTCGGGGTCGGTCTCAACGGCCACGGTTTGGGTGTACGTCTGACCATCGACGCTCAGCACGACGGCGTACTTGCCTGGCTCGACCAGCCCGCCGCGGCGGGCGAATCCGCCGCGCCCGCGTGCTCGGCCGGCTGCCGGGCTGGCGGCCGCTGGTGGGCCCTCGCGGCGGCCGCCTGCTGCCGATGCGCTGCCACCGGATCCGCCGCGGCGCGGGCCACCGGCCGGCGGTGTGCGCCGCAGATCCCAACTGACGCGGTGCAGGCCGGCGTCCGCCGGCGCCGCCAGTTCGCGGATCGTCTCGCCAGTCGGACCTACGACTCTCAGGCTGAGTTGCTCCGGCGCGGACGAAAGTGAGTAGTAGATCTGTGCCCCGTCAGCCGGATTTTGACCGACGAACCGGCGCGCACCCTGGCTGCCACGGTTTGGGTCGGACCGCCAGTGTACGGCTGAGTTAGGACGATACAGCTTGGCCTTCGACGCAACCGCATCGCGGCTCATCTGACGCAGGGCCGTGACGTCCAGCACCCACAAGCTCCGGCCATGCGTGGCGGCCACCACCTCGCCGGCTGTCGGATGGACGGCGAACTCGTGTACGGCCACGGTCGGCAGGTTGTTGTTCAGCTTCGTCCAGCTCGCGCCGCGGTCGACGCTTACCCACGCGCCGAACTCGGTGCCCAGGTAGAGGATATTCTCGCCGACGACGTCCTCGCGGATCACGCGCGTCGATCCGGCCGAAGTGGGCAAGTTCGCCCGGATCGAGCGCCACGTCTTGCCGTAGTTCTCGGAGACGAACACGTACGGCTCGTCGTCATCCGAACGGTGTCCGTCGAGCGTCAGGTAGACGCGCCCGTTCTTGTAGCGCGAGGCTTCCAGCGAGCTGACCCAGCGCGGTCCGGGAAGCTGTTCCTGCAGCGGCTTGGCGTCCGGATCGACCTCTTCCTTTTCGCCCGTCTGAACTGTCACGTCCGCTGCGGCTATCGCGTTGGTGCGACGGGCCTTGAAGTCGAACGTAAACGAGCCTTCGCCAGCGTCCGCACGCCCAGTCATGTCGTCGGACGCCCCGAGCGTGGCCGTAATGTCCATGACCATGCGGCCGGAGTCATACACGTAGGTCAATCCCTTCGAACTCGCATCAAACTTGCCGCTGGAAATCTCGCCGGAGGTCATGGCCGTCGTCATGGTGCCGGTGACCGAGCCATCGGCTGCCAGCCGGAACACAAGCTTCCACTCGCGGCGTTCTTGAGGGATGTCATCGCCAAGGATCTCGGCCGTCCATTCGCCAGACAGCGGATCATCGGCCGGATCGGCCGGGGGCGCGGCCACCGCGGCTGTGTCCTCGGCTTTGGCCGATTCAGCTTGTTCCGGCCCAGCGCCGGTTTGCTCGGCGCGAGCCGGATCAGAAGGCGGCGCCTCCTCGGGCCGCTCGCGCCCGGGCGGTCGCTGGCTGCGCGCCCGCTCGCGCATCGTGGCCAGCTCGTCGGCGTCGATCACGTCGTTGCCGTTTGTGTCAGCCCGATCGAAGAGCCGACCCATCCGCTCGGGCACCTCGTCGCGCTGAATGCTGCCGTCCTTGTTGGCATCGAGCTCGAGCAAGCGCTCCATCATCCGGCCCGCCTGCGGCCGGCGAGGACCTGCTGATCCGCCTTCACCGCGAGCCGCCAGTTCGCCGGGGTCGTCACCCGGCTCGCGTTCACCCGGCTCGGCGGTCTCTTCAGGCGGCTGGGCCGACGCGATCTCTTCGACGCCGCCGCCCGACTCGGACTCCTCGGGAGTGGCCGGCGTCTCGCTTTCCGGATCGGGCGGAAAGTCCAGGATCGTGCTCCATTCGTGCCCGCCGTTCCGCGTGACCCACAGTGCCCCATCATCGGTCCCGACATACAGCACGTCGCCATCGCGCGGCGACTCCGCCAGCGCCGTCGCGCTGCCCTTCTTGCCGCGCGTGATTTCGGGCGAGATGGCCTTGAGATGCTCGCCGCGGTCGAGCGAGCGGAACACGTAGTTGCCGGCGGCGTAGACGATGCGCGGATTGTGGTTCGAAAGAATGAACGGCGTCTTCCAGTTCCATCGGTATCGCTGCCCGCGCTGTCCGGACGGCCGAATCGAGCCGCGCTCGCCGCTCTTGAGGTTGAAGCGGCCCATGCCGCCGTTCTGACTTTCGAAGTAGACCTGATCGGCATCGGTGCGATCGACCTGGCAAACAAACCCGTCGCCGCCGCCGATCGAAATCCAGTCGGCGTTGGTCGGACCGTCGCCGTAGCGTACGCGCGACGGGCCGCCCCAGCTCCCGTTATCCTGCAGGCCGCCGTAGGCCATGTAGTTGCGCCGCGGATCGACGGCGACGTGATAGAACTGGCCGATGGCCATGTGGTTGTGGTGGTCCCAGGTCTCGCCGCGGTCATATGACGCGTACAGCCCGCCGTCATTGCCCAGGATCATGTGGCGGCCATCGTGCGGATCGATCCACAACGCGTGGTGATCGGGATGCGCCCCGCGCGCCCCGTCGCCCGTGAACGTGGCCCCGCCGTCTTTCGAGCGATAGAGCGAGACCCCCAGCACATACACGAACTGCTCGTCGTTCGGATCGACGCGGATCTTGCTGAAGTACATCGGCCGCGGGTTGACGCTGTTGATCCGCGTCCACGTCTCACCGCCGTCACACGAACGGTAGACGCCGCCATACTCGTGGCCCTCCGGTCCTTGCTGCTCGTGGACGTTCTCGCGCTGGCCGTTCAGCGAGACGGCGAAGGGTCCCCGGGCCGTCCGTCCGTTCTGGCTGTTCGTGGCCGGACGCGTCGCGAGCGTCACATCAATCGAAACGCTTTTTCGCTCACGCGATACTTCGAACTGGGCCGTGTCGCCCGAGCTGTGCCGGCGAATCTGGCGGACCAGGTCGTCGTACGAGTGTACGGTCACGCTATCGACGGCCACGACGATATCGCCGCTCTTCAGCCCGGCCGCCTCAGACGGGCCGTCCTTGGTGATGTCGGTGAGCCTCGCGCCAACATCGGCATCTTCGCCGCGCAGGCCGGCATAGGGCGCATTCTCCGGCTCCTGGCCGAGCCGCTCGCACTCCAGCACGATGTAAATGACGCTCGGGTCCTTGCGGTAAAAGTCAATGCCGATGCGGCCCAGGTTCGACGTGGGCAGCCCACTGGTCAGTTTGGTCCAGGTCTGGCCGGCGTCGGTCGTCTTGTACAGCCCGCTGCCGGGTCCCCAGCGCTTGGCCGGCTCGTTCGAATCGTAGCCGTCGCGCTGCCGCTCGTACGCCGCGGCCAGCAGCGTGTCCGGATCGTCCGGATGCATGGCCAGGTCGATGATGCCCGTCTTGTCGTCGACAAAGAGCACGCGCTCCCACGTCGCACCACCGTCCGTCGACTTGTAAAGCCCGCGCTCTTCATTCGGTCCCCACAGCCGGCCAACCGCACCGACGTACACAACGTCGGGGTTGGTCGGGTGAATCGCGATGCTGCCGATCTGGAAAGCCGCATTCAGCCCCATGTTCTTCCAGGTCTTGCCGCCGTCGGTCGACTTGTAGACGCCGTCGCCCCACGTCACGCTGTTGCGCGGATTGCACTCGCCGGTTCCGACCCAGACGATGTTCGGGTCCGACTGGGCCACGGCCACGTCGCCGACCGAGACGGTGGCTTCATGGTCGAATTGGTGCTCAAACGTCACGCCGTTATTCGTCGTCTTCAGCAGTCCGCCCGAGGCCGTGCCGACCCACCAGATCGACGGATCCTTCTCGTAGACCGCCAGCGAAGTGATCCGACCCCCCATGTTGGCCGGCCCGATGCAGCGCCACTCGAACGCTTTAACCCATTCATCGGGCAGGGCCGGCTGCGAGGGTTCGTCGTTTGATGGCCCGGCGCCCCGGCCAACTCCGCCGCCCAATGCAATACTCGCCAACAATACAATCGTGGTAATAGGCCGTGACATGGAGGTCCTCCTGCTTGCAGGCCCAGAGTGTTGCCAGCGAACTGCCCGGCGCGTCGGTCGACGTTACGGACGGCAGGCAGTGGCTCCAGACAGGATACGACGTTCGACGCCGATCTCCAAGCATGCCGCGCCGCCGACGCCTGCTCGAACGGTGCGGGTCCGATCGCCGACGCGGGTTACAAGCCTCTGCTCAGAGCGCCGCACAGGGTGCGTGACAGTATCGGCGGGATCGGAACCCCGCCCGCCAAGGGCGCGGGCCCGAAACCCGGTCACGCTCGCGGCATTCGATCAGACGCGGGAAAGTCAGCGACATTCGCTGCGTCGCAGCGTCCGCGACCCTGGACTCGCCGCGGCTCGCGGAGCGAGCCCGGTCGCTTTGCGACCGTCCGCCTTTCGGCGGAAGCGGCGTGTCCAGGGC
>Ga0187892_10003135_pt1 | contig 30875 bp, 31 predicted proteins | sample MA1701073metaG_FD_139345 | JGI IMG/M metagenome (GOLD analysis project Ga0187892, IMG submission 139345) | Bio-ooze microbial communities from a basaltic lava cave in the Kipuka Kanohina Cave System on the Island of Hawaii, USA - MA170107-3 metaG ...
GAGAGGAGAGAGGAGAGAGGAGAGAGGAGAAAGGCGTCAGTGCCATCGCGGGGTTTGACGCCTCTCTCCTTTCGGCTCTCGCCTCTCGTGTCCCTGGCGGTTAGAATCCGGACATGGCTGACTCCGACAAATTGGTCAAACAGGCCGAAGGCTTGCTCGCGCGCGTCGAGGAGCTGCTGCCGCGGAAAGCGCCGGCAACGGACTGGGCCGCCTCCATCGCCTTCCGCTGGCGCAAGCACAATGGGCGCGCCCACATCGAGCCGGTGCGGCACGTGCACCGCATTCTGCTCCGCGACCTCCAGGGGATCGACGCCCAGAAGGAGCTGGTCGAGCGCAACACGCGCCAGTTCGTGGAAGGCTATCCCGCCAACAACGTGCTGCTCACCGGCGCGCGCGGCACCGGCAAGTCCTCGCTGATCAAGGCGCTCCTCAACAAATACGCCCCGCGGGGCTTGAGGCTGATCGAGGTCGACAAGCGGGACCTCGTCGACCTCCCCGACATCGTGGACGTGATCGGCGAGCGGCCGGAGCGCTTCGTGCTCTATTGCGACGATCTTTCCTTCGATGCCGGCGAGCCGGGGTTCAAGGCGCTGAAGGTCGTGCTCGACGGTTCGATCGCCGCCGCCACGGACAACTGCGTCATCTACGCCACCTCCAACCGGCGCCACCTGATGCCGGAGTACATGCAGGAGAACCTCGACTACAAGCACGTCGGCGAAGAGATCCATCCGAGCGAGACCTCGGAGGAAAAGGTCTCGCTGTCGGAGCGTTTTGGCCTGTGGGCCGCGTTCTACCCCTTCGACCAGGAGGACTATCTGAAGATCGTCGGGGTGTGGCTCGAGCACTTCAAGGCGCCGGGCGCCCGCAGCGGGGAGGTGCAGCGGGCGGCGTTGCAATGGGCCCTGCAGCGCGGCTCGCGCAGCGGCCGCGTGGCCTGGCAGTTCGCGCGCGACTGGGCGGGCAGATCACGGCTGAAGGAGGAAGGCGGGAGGCGCAAGGAGTAATGAAGGCGGAAGGCAGAAGGCAGCAGCCAGAAGGCGCGCGAGGTTCTCATCACTCATCACCCATCACTCATCAATCCCGGCGAATAGAAGTCGCAGCGGCCGTCATCCAGCGCGAGGACGGCTATTTTCTTCTCGGCCAGCGGCCGGCGGGCAAGGTCTATGCCGGCTACTGGGAGTTTCCCGGCGGCAAGATCGAGGCCGGCGAGGCGCCGCTCCCGGCGCTCGAGCGCGAGCTGCACGAGGAGCTCGGCATCGACGTCGAGACCGCCTATCCGTGGCTCACACGCGACTACGACTACGCGCACGCCGCCGTCAGGCTGCGCTTCTTCCGGGTGGTGAAGTGGTCGGGAGCCCTGCGCGGGCGCGAGAGCCAGCGCTTTGTGTGGCAGGCGCCTGATGCGATTTCAGTCGATCCCCTGCTGCCCGCGAACGCGCCGATCCTGCGGGCTTTGCGGCTGCCGGCGGTATACGCGATTACACGTGCCGCCGCGCTCGGCCGCTCCGAGTTCCTGCGGCGGCTCGAGCAGGCGCTCGCCCGCGGATTGAGGCTCGTGCAGGTGCGGGAAAAGGAGCTCGGCGAGAAGGAGCTCTCCGACCTCGCCGCCCGGGTGATCGGGCTCGCGCACTCCCGCGGAGCGCGCGTGCTGGTGAACGCAAATCACCGGCTCGCGCGCAGCCTCGGCGCCGACGGCGTGCACCTCACCTCGGCGCAGTTGAAGGAAGCGCGCGAACGGCCCGACATCGGGCTGGTGGGCGCCTCCTGCCACGATGCGGGGGAGCTCGCGCAGGCGCAGGCTCTGGGAGCGGACCTTGTGGTGCTGGGGCCGGTGGCTCCGACGCCGACGCATCCCGGCGCGCCGGGGATCGGATGGGCGCCGTTCGCCGCGCTGCTCAAGGACTGCCCGCTTCCGGTCTACGCGCTCGGCGGTCTCACGGCCGCGGACCTGGAGACGGCGTGGCGCCACGGCGCGCACGGCGTGAGCATGATGCGGGGAGCGTGGCCGGATTAGCCCGCGGCGTCCAGGTCCAGGTTTTTGCGTTCGGGGACAGAACTCGACTAGGACCTGCCGCCCGGCGGCTCGCCGGGGGGAGCGGTTTCCGGCCGGTCCTTGTCTTCGGCGACGGGAACACGGTACTTTTCCGCCGCCCAAGCGCCGAGATCGATCAGCTTGCAGCGCTCCGAGCAGAACGGGCGCCACTCGTTGACCGGCGTCCAGGCGACGCTCTTGCCGCATGTCGGGCAGGAGACGAGGCGCGGTTCCTGGTGCATGTCTCGCTCCCCGGAAGCGGGTCGTTGCCGCCGGCCCGGCTTCCTAGAGGTTGCAGAAGGTCAGCTCGAACTCGACGTCGGCCTCGGCCGCCTTCGGCCGCTGGATGCCTTCCTGGGTGGTGAAGCGGATGTTGAGCGCGTACTTGTTTGCGCTGATCTCCGGCACGCAATGGTACTCGCGCTTCAACCGTATGCGCAGCATCTGGGAGAGCCGCCCCGCCATCATCTGCTGGTAGACGCCCTGGTAGGCGATCTGCGACGTGGTCTTGCCCGACTCGCGCAGCAGCCGCAGCACGATCGCGATGGCGTCCCGCATCGGCAGGAAGGGCGCGAGCCACAGCTGCAGATCGTGGCGGTGCTGTTCCGCCCCCTGCTGCAGCCAGTAGTGATACGAGGGCAGATCGAATTCGCAGACGCCGCCGGGGATCCCGGTGCGCTGCCGGATGCTCATCAGCCACTCGTTCTCGCGCAGCTCCTGCCCGATCCTGCCCGGGGCCTTGATGAGCCGCGACGAGGACTGGTCGATCTGCCACAGCACGTTGTCGAGCGCTTCGCCCGACACCTCGGGATTGTCGCGCAGCGACTCGAGCGAGTGCTTCTGGCGATCGAGCTCCTGCAGCAGGTCGGACTTGAGGTCGGCGCGCCCCGATACCTCCAGGATCTCGAAGATCGAGAGCAGGGCGACGTGGTGCTCGTGCGCGTCGTTCTTGTGCAGGAAATAGTCGACGCGCTCGAACAGGTCCTCGAGCCGCAGCAGCGTGCGCACGCGCTCGCTCAATGGGTGCTCGTAGCTGATCACCTTGGGATGGCCGGCGGCGGTCCGGTTGGGTCCTGACGCCCGGCCAGTATTCATCAAAACCCGGAAAATATAAAGCGCCCGCCGGCTGCTGCTGCAACGCCTCCTCGCTCAGGCCTGGCGCGCGAGATCGAGGTAGCGGCCATGAAGCTCACCGACCTGGGCGCGCAACGCCTCGATGCCGCCGTCGTTATGCAGCACGTCGTCGGCCCGCCGCAGCCGCTCGGCACGCGGCAGTTGTGCCGCCATGATCCGGCGCACTTCCTCCGGCGCGAGCCCCCTCGCGGCCACGACGCGGCGCACCTGCTCCGCCTCCTCGCAGTCCACGACCAGCACGCGCCGGACGAGTTCCATGCAGGCTCCGGTCTCGAACAGGAGCGGCACCACCACGATGACATAGGGCGCGCGCGCGGCGTCGACGGCGGCGCGCGTGCGGGCGCGGATCTCCGGGTGCAGGATCGCCTCGAGCTCGCGCCGCGATTGCGCGTCCCGGAATGCCAGCAGCCGCATCCGCTCGCGGTCGAGGCCGCCGTCGGGTCCGATCGAGCCGGGACCGAACCGCTCCCGTATCGCGGCGATCGCGGCGCCGCGCGGGGCGGTCAGCGCGCGCGATATCTCGTCGGTATCGACCACCGCCGCGCCGAGCGCCTGGAACATTTCGGACACGACGGATTTTCCCGAGCCGATGCCGCCGGTGAGTCCGACGCAGAACGGCATGCTAGAAGAGATCGAGGTAGTACTTGTTGATCCGCTCGCCCCAGAACATGGCGATCAGGCCGGCGACGGCGAGGTAGGGACCGAACGGGATCGGCTTCTCGCGCCCGTGCTTCGCGAACACGATCAGCGCGATCCCCACGACCGCGCCGACGAGGGACGACGCGAGGATCGTGAGCGGCAGCATCTTCCAGCCGAGCCAGGCCCCGATTGCGGCGAGCAGCTTGAAGTCCCCGTAGCCCATGCCCTCCTTTCCGGTCGCGAACTTGAAGGCCCAATAGACAATCCACAGCGCGGCGTAGCCGGCGGCGGCGCCGATGACCGCCGAGTGCAGCTCGACGAAGGTGCCGCCGGCGTTGAACAGGAGTCCCGCCCACAGCAGCGGCAGCGTGATGCTGTCGGGCAGGTAGAAAGTGTCGAGGTCGATGAAGGCGAGCGCGATCATCGCCCACGCGAAGAGAGCCGCGCCGAGGGCGGCGGCGCTCAGGCCGTAGCGCCAGGCGACGTATCCGGCGAGCGCGCCGGACAGGGCCTCTACGACGGGATAGCGCAGCGAAATCGCCGCGCCGCAATGGGAGCACTTTCCCCTCAGGGCGATGTAGCTCGCGAGCGGAATGTTTTCGATCGCCGGTATCATGTGTCCGCAGTGCGGGCAGGCGGAGCGCGGCTTGACGAGGTCGTAACGCTCGGCGGGCGGGGAAGGGGTGCCGGCGAGCTCCGCGCACTCGGAGCGCCACCGCCGCTCGAGCATCTTCGGCAGGCGGTGGATGACGACGTTGAGAAAGCTGCCGACGATCAGCCCGAAGAGCGCCGCGACGGTGACGAGAAACGCCGGGTACGCGTAGAAGGAAGCGGGAAACATCAAGGATTCAGGATTCGGGATTCAGGATCCAGAGAACGCCATCACGCCATTTCCCTGAATCCTCGACCCTCGATCCCGAATCCTGCCGTCAAACGGCCTGGCCCATCTTGAAGATCGGCAGGTACATGGCGATGACCATGCCGCCGATCAGCGTGCCCAGCACCACCATGATCATCGGCTCCATCAGGCTCGACAGCGCTTCCACCGCGTCGTCCACCTCCGCCTCGAAGAAGTCGGCGACCTTGCTGAGCATGGCATCGAGCGAGCCGGCCTCCTCGCCGATCGCCACCATCTGGATCACCATGTTGGGGAAGACATCGGTGCCCTGCATCGAGGAGGTGAGGCTCGAGCCGGTGGACACCTCGGCCTGGATCTTCTTGGTCGCCACGTAGTATTCGTAGTTGCCGGAGGCGCCGGCCACCGATTCGAGCGCCTCAACCAGCGGCACGCCGGCGGCGAACATGGTGGAGAGCGTGCGCGCCCAGCGCGCGATGCACGAGATGCGCACCAGGTGGCCGAATACCGGCACCTTCAGCAGGAGGCGATCCATGAAGACCTGCATTTTCACGGAGCGCTTCCATGTCCAGAAGAAGGCATAGATGCCGCCGCCGACGCCGAGGCCAAGGGCGTACCAGTACTCGACGAAGAAATCGGAGACTGCCATCACGAACAGCGTCGGGCCCGGCAGGTCGGCGCCGAAGTTGGTGAACACCTGCTTGAACGCCGGGATCACGAAGATCATGATGATCGCCGTGATGATGATCGCCACCACGACGATCGCCATCGGGTAGAACAGCGCCGCCTTGATCTTGCTCTTGATGGCGAGGATCTTTTCCTTGTAGGTCGCGAGCCGGTCGAGCAGCGAGTCGAGAATACCGGCGGCCTCGCCCGCGCCGATGAGGTTGCAGTAGAGCGCGTCGAAGTAGAGCGGGTGCTTCTCGAACGCCTGTTTCAGGCTCGCCCCGGTCTCGACGTCGGTCTTGATCTCCATCAGCAGGCGCGCGACCCGCGGGTTGCTGTGCCCCTTGCCGACGATGTCGAACGCCTGCAGCAGCGGCACCCCCGACTTCATCATGGTCGCCATCTGGCGGGTGAAGAGCGCGATGTCCTTTTCGGTGATGCGGCTTCCGCCCGAGGCCTTCTGCTTCTTGATCTCGACGACCCGGATACCCTGGCGGCGCAGCGTGGCGTTGACCTGGGCTTCCCCGCTCGCGCGCATCTCCCCGCGCACGGTCTTGTTGCCCTTGTCGGTGCCGACCCAGGTGAAATTAAATTCCTTGACGTCCGGCTTTCTTGCCGCTGCCGCTGCCGTGGCCATCGAAAGCTCCTGATTGCCCTAATGAACCAATAGGTTAGCTGCGAAAGTTCACAAAATGATGCACGTCTTGCCCGGCTTTGTAAAGCCCAGAATGCACAGTGGCACGCGTCCGCCGCTCAGGTGCGGGCCGGCGGCACGACGCGCACCGCCTTTACCACCCGGTCCTGGGTCTGGACGATTTCCAGGGGATGCCCCGCGATCTTGACGCTGGTGCTCGGCTCGGGCATCGACTGCAGGTGCTCGAGTATGAGGCCGTTCAGCGTCTTCGGCCCGTCGAGCGGGAAGCTGAAGCCGAGCTTGCGGTTCAATTCCCTCAGCAGGGTCGCGCCCTCCACGAGATAGGCTCCGTCGGGCTGCTTCACGAAGCCCCCGGTCTGCAGCGGGGACTGCGTGGTGAACTCGCCGACCATCTCCTCGAGGATGTCCTCGAGTGTGACGAGCCCCATCAGCTCGCCGTACTCGTCCACCACCAGGCTCAGGCGGTCCTGCTGCTCCTGGAAGTTGTGCAGCTGGGAGAAGAGGGGCGTGCCGGCCGGAACATAGTTGGGCTCGCGCACCAGCTCGCGCAGCTTTTCCTTGGTGAGTTCCTCGTTCTGCACCAGGTTGAGGACGTCGCGCACCCGCAGCGCGCCCAGCATCTCGTCGAGGTGCCCCCGGTAGAGCAGCACCCGCCGGTGGTGCGAAGTGGCGATCTGGTGCCGGAGGGCATCGAGCGGTGCGTCAAAATCGAATGCCTCGATGTGGTTGCGCGGGACCATGACATCGTCCACCGTGATCGCCTCGAGGTCGAAGAGATTGAGCAGGATGCTCCGGTGCTTCTGCGGCAGGTAGCTTGTCTCCAGCACCAGCGTGCGCAGCTCCTCCACCGACAGCTTCTGCTCGCGGTGGCCGAAAACGTGCCTCAGGCGCAGGAGCCCGAGCAGCGTCTGCACGAAGAGATTGACGAACCACACCACCGGCCGGGAGATGCGCAAGAGCGGCGTCAACACGTACGCCGCCAGCAGCGCGATGCGCTCGGGATGGGTCGCGCCGACGATTTTCGGCGTGATCTCGCTGAAGACGAGGATCACGAAAGCCGCCACCGTCGTCGCCACGGCGAGCGACAGCTGGCTCTGTCCGAGATAGCGCTCGGCGATCAGTCCGACCAGCAGCGCGGCGGCGGCATTGGCCAGATTGTTGCCGAGCAGGACCACGCCGAGCAGCTTGTCGGTTTTCGCGAGCAGGTCGGAAACGAGCCGGGCGCCGCGGTGGCCGCTCTGGGCGAGATGCTTCAGGCGGTAGCGGTTGATCGCCATCATGCTGGTCTCGGAAATCGAGAAGAATCCCGAAATGACGAGCAGCACGAACAACGTCACGTAGAGCGTCGACAGGGGGATGGCTTCCACGGGACTCTCGCGGTGGTGGGGGAATTTTCAGTATTCAGCGGCGCGCCGGGGGCGTCAAGCCGCGGTCATTCCGGTGCTAGCGTCCGAGAATGACCTCGACGACAAACCGGCTGCCGATGTAGGCAAGCACAAGCATGAGAAAGCCGCTGAGCGTCCAGCGCACGGCGACGCGACCCCGCCAGCCGTAGACGTGCCGGCCTCCGAGGAGCGCCGCGAAGATGATCCATGAGAGCACACCGAACACCGTCTTGTGATTGAAGCGCGCCGCCTGGCCGAACAGCTCCTCCGAGTAGAGCACGCCGGTCGCGAGCGTCGCCGTGAGCAGGATGAAGCCCGCCCAGATGATGCGGAACAGCAGCGTTTCCATCGCGAGCAGCGGCGGCAATCCCTGCAGCGCGCGCGGCAGGCTCGCGTCGTGCAGGCGCCGCTCGAGCAGCGCCATCAGGAGGACGTGCAGCGACGCGATGGTGAAGAGGCTGTAGGAGAGCAGCGCGATCAGCAGGTGAACCTTGAACACCAGGAGCTCGGTGTTGGGCAGCGGCCTCGCCGAGGGCAGCACGGCCGGCATCAGCGAGGCGGCCGCCGCCACCGGCAGCACCAGCGACTGCAGTCCTTCGAGCCGGTAGAAGAAGTTGCCGGCCCAGTAGATCAGCACCGTCAGGAACAGGATCGCCGACACGGCGTTGCCGACGCCGAGATGGAGCCCGTCCGGCGCGAACATCGCGCGCGCCGTGAGAACCGCGTGAAGGGCGAGCGGAACGAGCACCGCGTAGTGCTCGACGGCGCCGGACGGCGCGGCGGGCGCCGCGACCCCGGCCGCCGGGCTCAGGCGGATGCGCCAGACGTAGAGCGCAAGCGCGCCGTAGAGCAGGGCGTTGACGGCGTAGGGTAGAATCTCCGGCACCTTTCGAGTCTACACCAACCCCTTCCCGTGTTCGATCATCTGACGGAGCGCCTCGCGCGCGCAATCAAGACGCTGCGCGGCGAGGCGCGGCTGACCGAGTCCAACATCCAGGAGGCGCTGCGCGAAGTGCGCGTCGCGCTCCTGGAAGCGGACGTCGCGCTGCCGGTGGTGAAGGCCTTCGTCGAGCGCGTGCGCGCAAGAGCGCTCGGCGAGGAGGTGATCGGGAGCCTCACGCCGGGGCAGGCGGCCGTCGGCGTGGTCTACCGCGAGCTCACCGCGCTGATGGGCGTGAAGAACGCCGAGCTCGACCTCGCGACGCCGCCGCCCGCGGTGATTCTCCTCGCGGGGCTGCAGGGCTCGGGCAAGACCACGACGGCGGGGAAGCTCGCGCGCTGGCTGAAGACCGAACGCAGGAAGAAGGTGCTGCTCGCAAGCTGCGACGTCTACCGGCCGGCGGCGATCGAGCAGCTGAAGACGCTCGCGGCGCAGGTCGATGCCGAGTTCTTCCCGGCCGCGGCGGGCGAAGCGGCGGTGGACATCGCCGCACGTGCGCTCGGCCACGCGCGCACGCACTACGCCGACGTGCTGATCGTGGACAGCGCGGGGCGGCTCGGGATCGATGACGCGATGATGCGCGAGATCGCCGAGCTCCACGCCGTGCTGAAGCCGGTCGAGACGCTGTTCGTGGTGGACTCGATGCAGGGGCAGGATGCGGTCAATACCGCGCGCGCGTTCGCCGACGCGCTGCCGCTGACCGGCGTCGTCCTCACCAAGCTCGACGGCGATGCGCGCGGCGGGGCGGCGCTGTCGGTGCGCGAGGTGACCGGCCGGCCGATCAAGTTCGCGGGCGTAGGCGAGAAGCTGGACGCCTTGGAGCCGTTCCATCCCGATCGCATGGCCTCGCGCATCCTCGGCATGGGCGATGTCCTCTCGTTGGTCGAGGACGTGACGAAGAGTGTCGACCGCGCGCAGGTCGAGAAGCTCGCGCAGAAGGTGAAGTCCGGCAAGGACTTCGACCTCGAGGACTTCAGGCAGCAGGTGGTCCAGATGAAGAAGATGGGCGGGCTCGCCGCGCTCGCGGACAAGCTCCCCGGAAACCTGGCGCAGCTCGCCCAGGGCGCGCCGGGAATGGACGACAAGGCGATCCGCCGCCTCGAGGGCATGATCAATTCGATGACGCGCGAGGAGCGGGCGCGGCCCGAGCTCATCAAGGCCTCGCGCAAGCGCCGCATCGCGGCAGGGGCCGGCGTGACGGTGCAGGAAGTGAATCGCCTGCTCAACCAGTTCGAGCAGGCGCAGAAGATGATGAAGATGATGTCATCGAAGGGCGGCATCGCCCAGATGATGCGCTCGATGAAGGGCATGTTCCCGGGAATGCGTTGAGGCGCGTCATCGCATTCCCAAGATGAGCGATACGACAAAGGCGGGCCTGCGCGTCCCCGCCCTCGCCCCGTTCCGGGTCCGCAGTTTCCGCTTTCAGTGGCCCGCCGATCTCGCCACCTCGTGGGCGTTCGAGATGGAAACGCTGATCCTCGGCTGGTACGTGCTGGTCGAGACCCAGTCGGTGTTCATGCTCACCGTGTTCGCGTCGCTTCAGTACATCGGCACCCTGCTCGCTCCGATGTTCGGCGTCGTGGGCGACCGCTTCGGCCACCGCAACCTGCTGTGCGGCATGCGCGGGCTGTATGCGACGCTGGCCACGACGCTCATGTCCCTTGCGTTCCTCGGGCTGGTCACGCCCGAGATCGTTCTCGTCATTACCGCGATATTCGGGCTGGTGCGGCCTTCCGACATCGGGATGCGTGCCGCGCTCGTCGCCGAGACCATGCCGCAGGACCGCCTGGTCGGGGCGATGAGCATCCAGCGCACGACGCAGGACTCTGCGCGCATCGCGGGCGCGCTGACCGGGGCGGGGCTGGTCGCGGCGCTCGGCATGGGGCCGGCCTACCTCGTGGTCGCGAGCTTCTACACGCTGAGCGTCTTTCTGACTTTCAAGGCGGGGAGCGCCCGGGTTCGCCACGCGGCACGGGAGCCGAGCGCATCGCCCTGGCGCGATCTCGGGGCGGGGCTCGCCTACGTCTGGAACACGCCGCACCTGCAGGGCGCGATGTGCTTCGCCTTCCTGCTGAATCTCACGGCGTTTCCGCTGTTCGTCGGGCTGCTGCCGTACGTGGCGAAAGAGGTCTATTTCTCGGACCAGACGACGCTCGGCTACATGGTCGCGTCCGCATCCTTCGGCGCGCTCATCGGCGCGATGGTGTTGAGCCGGGTCGGACACACCGTGCGGCCGGCGCGCATGGGGCTCGTCTTCGGCGCGGGCTGGTATGCAATGCTCCTCGTGTTCGCGCACACGCCTCACCCCGCGGCCGGGATCGCGATCCTGATGGTGACCGGAATCTCCCAAAGCCTGGGCCTGATCCCGATGTCGGCCATGCTGCTGCGAAACTCCGAGGCGCAGTATCGCGGCCGCGTCATGGGCATACGGATGCTCGCGATCTACGGCAATCTCCCCGGGCTGCTCATCTCCGCTCCGCTCATCGCGAACATCGGCTTTCCCTGGACCGCAATGCTGTATTGCGCGATCGGCCTCGCCTTCACCCTGGTCATCGCCGTGCACTGGCGCAACCATCTCTGGCGGCGGGAGGCCCCGGCCAACACCCGCTAGGTCCGGGGATGAGCGGATCACGGCCGCAGCCCGGCGCGCCTCACCGTCACTTCCCGGTCTCAAAAAAGCTACACTGAGCGCTCCTGCGGGTGGCCGTCGGCCGGAAGGGTTCCGGTTTGAGAGTCGCGTTGACCCTGAGGTTGCGCCTGCTGCTGCTGTGGCTGTTTATGGCCGCGGTCTGCGGTGCGCTCGCGTTTGTGATCCGCGACGTCTATCAGCTCGGTGCGGAGGCCCAGACCGACAAGACCCTCGGCCTCGCAAAGCAGGCGTGCTCGGCGCTGCAGAGCGAGTACTCGCGCTCGATCGGGCCGGGCGAGGATCCGCGCGACGTGGTGCTGATGGGCGCGCTTCTGAATCTGATCCTGGGAGAATTTCCCGGCATCGAGGGCGGCTACTGGCACGACACCGAAGGATTCGTTGCCTATGCGTTCCCGACGCACGAGGGCAGTGAAGAAAAGAAGGATGTCCCGTCCACCGAGCGCAATCGCATCGAGACCGTCGTACGCAGCAGCCTCGATGAGGGTGAACCGGTCACCGACCTCATCGCGGGCGCCCGCGAAACGGTCCTGTTCACGGCCTGCCCCGTCGCTTCCGGGCAAGGTCGCCTGGGTGCATGGACGATGGCGCGTGTACCCACGGCAGCCGGACGGGCTTACGAGGAGGTGAACCGGGGTCTCGCGCTCCTGCTGGGCTTCGTGCTGATATCGGGCGCGTGGCTCAGCATGGGGTTCTACCGCTGGAGCCACCACTTCAGCCGGGTCGAGCGCGAGCTCGGGCGCGATGCGGCGGACGCCCTGCGCGAGACCGCGCCGACCGGCGACTCGGAGCTGGACCGCATCGTCGCCGCGCTCAATCGGTTCCGCTCCCGCCTGCAGGCCGCGCGCGACCGCGAAATACAGCTTGGCACGGCGCTGGCGCAGAGCGAGCGTTTTGCAACGCTCGGGCGGATGGCGGCCGCGGTGGCCCACGAAGTGCGCAACCCCATCGCGGCCATGCGGCTTAAGGCCGAGAACGCGCTCGCGCAACCCGGCAGGCACGAGGCCGCGCTCCAGTTCATCGTGAAGGAAATCGAGCGGCTCGACGCCACATTGAGAAGCCTGCTTTCCCGGGCCGAGCCGGTGAGCGTTCGCCGCCGCCCGGTCACGATTCCGGACTGGATCGCCGAGCGGATCGGCGCATTCGGCGAGCGCGCCGCGCGCGCCGAAGTCGAATTGCGCGCCCGGCTCGAACTGCAAACGTGGAATTTCGACCCCGCCTCGCTCGGACGGGCGTTGGACAACCTGGTGGCGAACGCGATCGAGCATACCCCGCGCGGGGGCGCGGTGACGGTGAGCGCGGGGAAGGATGCTGGCAGCGGATGCATGATCCTGCGCGTGTGCGATACGGGACCGGGGGTTGCAGCCGCAGTGGAGGCGAGATTGTTCGAGCCCTTCGCCTCCGGGCGCACGGGCGGCATCGGGCTCGGGCTCGCGCTCGTGCGGGAAATCGCAACCGCGCATGACGGCGATGCGCGCTACGTCAGACAGGCATCCGGAGCGTGCTTCGAAATCGAGGTCCCATGGCGCGCATCCTGATCGTCGATGACGACGGCAGCTTTCGGGAAAGCCTTGCGGAAACGCTGTCGGGCCTGGGCCACAAGGCGCTTGCCGCCGAGAGCGGAAGGCAGGGCTTGGCGCTGATCGGACACGGCGGGATCGACGCGGTGTTCATGGATTTCCGGCTCCCGGGAATGAGCGGGCTCGAGGCGCTGCGCGAGATCAAGCGCACGCCCGCGGGGCGCGCCATCCCCGTCATCATGCTGACCGCGTACGCGACCGCCGACAATACGATCGAGGCCATGAAGCTGGGCGCCTTCGATCATCTTGCGAAGCCGGCGGGGCGCGCGGCGATTGAGCGCGCGCTCGCGGAGGCGCTGCGCTCCGCAGCGGCACCGGCGGCGGCGACCCTCGGCGCGAGGCCCGGCGATTTCATCGCGCATAGCCCGCCCATGCGTGAGGTGGTCAAGCTGATTGGACGCGCCGCCGCGACGAATGCGACCGTGCTCATCACCGGCGAAACCGGAACGGGCAAGGAGGAGGTCGCGCGGGCGCTGCATCTGCACAGCGCGCGTTCCGGCAAGGCTTTCGTAGCGATCAACTGCGCGGCAATACCGCGCGATCTCCTGGAAAGCGAGTTGTTCGGCCACGTGCGCGGCGCATTCACCGGCGCGACCTCTACCCGCATCGGCATGTTCCGGCAGGCGGACGGCGGCACCCTCCTGCTGGACGAGATCGGCGACATGAGCGGTGAGCTGCAGGCGAAGCTGTTGCGCGTGCTCGAGGAAGGAACGATTGTGCCGGTCGGCGGGGAGCAGCCGGTCGGCGTCGATAGCCGCATTCTCGCCGCAACTCACCGCGATCTCGGAACGGAAGTCGGCGCGGGCCGGTTTCGCGAGGACCTGTTCTATCGGCTGAACGTGCTGCGGATTCACGTTCCACCGTTGCGCGAGCGGCGCGAGGACATTGCTGCGCTGGCAGAGTACTTCCTGGCGCTCGCGAGCGACCCGCCGAAGACGCTTTCGGCGGCGGCGCGGCAGCAGCTGGAAGGACATGCCTGGCCCGGCAACGTCAGGGAACTGCGCAACGTGATCGAGCGCGCCACGATATTCGCGCGCGGCGCCCGCATCGAGGCCGACGACCTCGGTTTCGCGGCCGCCGGGCCGGGGCCAGCGGATGCGCAATCCGCGGAGACGCTGCCTGAGGCGCTGGCGCAACTCGAGGAAAACATGATCCGCAGGGCGCTTGCCGAGTCCGGCGGCAATCGGGCGGAGGCGGCGCGCCGGCTCGGCATACACCGGCAGCTTCTCTACGCCAAGCTGCGGCAATACGGCATCGAGCTCTAGACGACGGGATGGCTGTCCGTTGAGCGGACAGCAGCTGTCCTGAAATCGCCCTCCTCGGCCGGCGCCGTCCCGGCGTTCCTTTGTCGAATCAATCTCCTGGGGGCTGGCATCCGGCTTGCGAGCCAACGCTTCGGGCGGCCGGGTGGCCTGCCGGACAGCGTCGGAGGTCGCAATGAGCATTTTTCGGGTCCTCGCTGCAGTGATCGTGGGAGTTGCCGTGGCAGTTTCCCTGCCATCGCTTACTGATGGGTCGGCGCACGCCAAGAAGGACAAGAAGGGGAAGGATGATTACATCCTGGGGCAGTCGTACCTCAATGCGGCGCCCGCGGCCCAGGCGAAGGTCAGCCGCATGCTGGTGAATCCGTTCGGCCAGGTCGACGGCATACTGCTCGAATCCGGCGTGGTCGTCACTTTTCCGCCCCACATGAGCGCGCAGCTGGCAGCCGCGGTAAAGCCCGGCGACGCGGTGGAGGTCAAGGGTTACCCGGAGATGCCCGGACAGATCAAGGGATACGTCATCACCAGCGCGCGCACCAGCGAGGCGGTGGTGGTGCATCCCAAGCCGCCAGTGGGCACGAAGATGCCGCCGCACCTGCGCGGCGTGGGGCTGAAGGAGATGAGCGCGCAGGGCGAGATCCGCCATTTGCGCCACGGCGGCATGGGGGAGGTGAACGGCGTGATCCTGGCGGACGGCACCATCGTGCGTTTCCCGCGGCACGTGCTGTATCAGTTCGGGGGACTGTTCCGGGTCGGCCAGTCGATCGCGGCATCCGGCTACGGCACGCAGAACCGGCACGGCCGCGCGTTCGAGGCGACGGCGCTCGCCCCGGCGGGCCAGCCACTCCAGCCGATCTACCAGCGTCAGCCATGACGCGCTTCGCGGCGGCCCTGCGCTCGCCGCGCACGTGGTGGGCAGCGGCTAGCGGCGTCCTCGCGCTTGGATTCCTTGCCCTGGATCTGGACGCCTTGCGTCCGGGGCGGAGCGAGCGGGCCGATGCCCTGCGCACGGTCAACGCCGCGCGCGGTAGCCTCGAAGTCACCGCGGCAGCCACCGGCACCTTTCAGCCGCTCATCTTCGTGGATGTCGGTGCGCAGCTCTCCGGGCAGCTCAAGTCTGTGAGCGTCAACGCGGGCGATGCCGTGCGGCGCGGCCAGCTGGTCGCGGAAATCGACGATGCCACCGCGCGCGCGCGGCTGGCGCAGAACGAAGCCTCGCTCGCGAGCGTGCGCGCGCAGGCCGCCGCCAAGCACGCGCAGATCGAGCTTGCCCGAGTGCAGCGCGACCGCAATCTGCGCCTGGTCGAGTACGGCTTCCTGTCGGTGGCCACGCTCGACATCGCGGAAGCGACGCTTGCCGGCCTCGACGCCGAAGCCGACAGCCTGCTCGCGCAGGCGAGCAGCCTCACCGCCGTCATCGAGCAGGCGCGCGCCGAGCTGCGCTACGCCAAGGTGCGCGCGCCGATAGACGGGACCGTGGTCGCGCTTCTCGCCCGGCCCGGCCAAGCGCTCAATGCCGCCCAGCAGGTGCCGACGATCCTGCGCATCGCCGATCTCGAGTCCATGGTGCTCATCGCACAGGTGTCCGAGGCTGACGTGGTCCATGTCCGCCCCGGCATGGAAGCGCGCTTCAACCTGCTCGGCGTCGCCGATCGCAACTTTGCGGGCCGGGTGCGGCAGGTTCTGCCGTGGCCGAACGTGATCAACGGCGTGGTGTTCTACGATGTGCTGGTGGAGCCTGCGAAGCCCGAGGATCTATTTCGCATCGGCATGACCGCGCAAATCTACTTCCTGTTCGCACGCCACGAGTGCGTGCTCAAGATTCCGCGCGTGGCGTTGCCGGCCGACCTGAAGCCGCCCCGCCGGTTGCGTCTTGCCGTCCTCGGCCCCGACCGCAAGCCGCACCCGACGGAGATCGAGATCACGGCGGTAAACGATACTGAGGTTGGAATTTCCTGCGCGGCCGCCGAACGCGCCGGTCTTGCCGATGGCGCCGAGATCGTAATGCCGGCCAGTGCTACCGAGAAGAGCAAGAAGCGATGACGCCGCCTGCCATGACGCTGCGAGGGCTCGGGCGCGACTTCATGGCGGCCGACGGCGCAACCCACGCGCTTTCGGGCATCGATCTTGCGATAGCTCCGGGCGAATTCGTGGCGGTTACCGGTCGCTCGGGCTCCGGCAAGTCGACGCTGCTCAAAATCCTGGGCGGCCTGGATCGCGGGTATGAAGGTTCGTGCCGCGTAGCGGGAGTGGAAATCAAGCAGCTGGATGATGCCGCGCTCGCGTTGCTGCGGCGACGCACCTTCGGCTATGTGTTCCAGAACTTCGGACTGATCTCGGTGCTCACGTGCGCCGAGAACGTGGCGCTTCCGGTCTATTACGATGGAGCGACTGCCGCGCAACGTAACGAGGCGGCAGGGCTGCTGCTTTCGGAGCTCGGCCTTGCGCACCGCTCGCCCCGCTACCCGGAAACCCTGTCCGGCGGGGAGCAGCAACGGGTAGCGATCGCGCGGGCGCTCGTCAACCACGCCCCGGTCCTGATCGCGGATGAGCCCACCGGCTCGCTCGACAGCGTCAATGCCGAGGCGATCTTCGCCATGCTCGAGCGGTACAACCGCGAAGGACGCACGCTCATCGTGGTGACCCACGATCCGGGTCTTGCCGCGCGGGCCGGCCGCGTTGTTACGCTGGCCGACGGCTGCATCGTGGATGAGCGGGTCACCATGTCATCGCGCGTTCGTTCCAATGGTGCCGCCGAAGCGCGAATACCGAACCGGGTTCCGGCCAGCGTGTCATTGACCGATCGCCTTGCCGAGGCCACGCGCATGATGCTGCGCACGATCCAGCGCAGGCGCCTCCAGTCTGCGTTGACTGCGCTCGGGATCGCGATCGGCGCGGGCTCCTTGATCGCGCTCGCCACGATCGGCGACGGCGCGCGCCGCCAGGTGATCGAGCGCATCCAGGCGCTCGGGTCCGACCTGGTGACGATTTCCCGCGGGCCCCCGGGGGTGCGCGGGGCGGAGCGCATGATCACCACGCTGGTCGCCGCCGACCAGTCGGTCGTAAAAGGCATGCCGGGGGTCCTCGCGCACGCGCCGGAAATGGACGGGGTGCTTACAGCGCGCTACCGCAACCGCGATTTCCTGGTCACGGTAACGGGCACGAACGAGCATCTGCCCCTGGTGCGCGACTGGCCGGTGGCCGAGGGCGGTTTCTTCACCGGCGACGCGGTGCAGCGCTACGCCCAGATCGCAGTGCTCGGCGCGACAGCTGCGCGCAACCTGTTCGGCAACACGCCGGCGCCGGGCAACTACGTGCTCATCAACAACGCGCCCTTCCGCGTGGTGGGCGTGATGGAGCGCAAGGGCGTCACCACCGGGCCCGGGCACGACCGCGACAACCAGATCTGGGTGCCGTATACGACCGCCGGCGCGCGCCTGTTCGGGCGCCAGTACTTCGAGCGAATCGTGGTGAAGGTCGAGCGCGGCGCCGAGGCGGATGCTCTCGCCCCGCAGATTAAGGCGCGCATGCTCGCGCGCCACGGCCGCGAGGACTTCTCCGTCAATACGCAAACCGAGGTGATTCGCGCCGCCACCCGCGCGCAGGACACGCTCGATTATTTTCTGGCAGCGATCGCCGGTATCTCCCTTCTGGTCGGCGGCGTCGGAGTCATGAACATCATGCTTGCCTCCCTGAACGAGCGCACGTTCGAGATCGGCATCCGCATGGCGGTCGGCGCCGCGCGCCGCGACCTGCTGACACAGTTCCTGGGCGAGGCGGTCGCGCTGTGCGCCGCGGGCGGCATCGCCGGCGTGCTCCTCGGCGCCGCCGCCGTGGAGCTCACCTGGGCGTGGACCGGTATACCCATGGAACTCACCGTGACCTCGGTCGCGGTTGCGGTGGGCAGCGCCCTTGTAGTGGGGCTGATCTTCGGTGTCGCACCCGCATCCCGCGCGACGGCGATCGATCCGGTAGTGGCCTTCCGGCGTGCGATCTGACGCCCGCGAGGCCCGGAAAGGCGCGAGCGCGTGAGCCCGATAGGGCGACCATCGATCTCAAGTGCTCGGGATCTCAACGGTTCCGGATTCCGTCACCAGTCAGGAGCCACCAGTCACACCTCATCACGTCACGAGCCGCCGGTCACGAGTCACGGCCCATCACTTGAGGCTGAAGCCCTGTTCCCGGATAAATGCGCCGAAATCCGCGCGCTCGGGGACGGAGTACTGCCGCGCCTTGTCCTCCGACCACCCGTAGAAATCCACGGCCGCGTACCGGTCGGCGTAGCGCTGTTTGCGGTACGGCAGCAGGGCGTGGCGCCGGCGGTCATAGGCGTCGATTCTTTCCTGGATCCCGGTCTCATCGTAGCGGTCCTCGTGCACCGTGACCTCCAGCGGCAGGCGCGGCGTGATGCGGCCAGGCTCCGCGGGGTAGCCCGCGCACACGCCCGCCACCGGAAACACCCAGTCGGGCAGCGCGAGCATCCGGCAGAGCTCGTGCGGGTGGTTGCGCACGTGACTCACCGGACAGGCGCCGAGACCCGCCGCCTCCGCCGCCCGGATGAAGCTCATCATCACGAGGGCGGCGTCCACGGCGGCGTTCAGGAAATGATCGAGGTGGTCGTTGGCGAACGGCTTGCCGCGCCAGCCGCCGATTTGGCGGATGCGGCGGTTGTTGGCGACGAACACCAGGAACACCGGCGCCTCCGCGATCCACGGCATGTCGGGGATGCCGTCCGCGATGGCCTTAATCTTCCCGCGGTCGGCGACGTGAATCACGTCGGCCTGCTGCAGGTCCGATTTCGACGGCGCGGAGAACGCGCACGCGAGGAGCAGGCGCAGCAGCGCCGGCTCCACCGCGCGCGGGGCGAATTTACGGTGCGACCGGTGCTCGGCCATGCGCGCGAGCTCCTCGAGCCCGGGCAGCTCGGGATCAACGGCGGGCGCGGCGCCGAAGCGCTCGCCGAGCGCGGCTTCGATGCGTTGCGGGGCGGTGCGAAGCGGGTTCATGGCGGTTTCCCTTCCAAGGAGGCCGGATGTTACGGCAACGGCTTGCGAGTACGTCAAAAACTGGCGTAAAATCACGCCCTTTCCGCATTTTCGGCGCAGGAATTATCCATGGTGGTCATTCGTCTGGCACGCGGCGGCGGCGTCAAGCGCCCGTTCTTCAATATGGTCGTGGCCGATTCGCGGCGCGCGCGCGACGGCCGCTTCATCGAGCGCATCGGGTTCTACGATCCCAAGGCGCCGGAAGGACGCGAGCGGCTGCGCATCGACGGCGCGCGGTTGACGCATTGGAAGGGCAAGGGCGCCCGGCTCTCCGACACCGTGGCGCGGCTCGTCAAGCAGCTTGGTGCCAGCAAGACCGCAGCCTGAGAGATGGGTCGTGATGGGGCGGATCTCCGCCCCGTTTGGCGTCAAGGGCTGGGTCAAGGTCCAGCCGAACACCGCGGTGGCGCGAAATCTGCTGGCCTACACGACGTGGTGGGTGGAGGGCGACGGCGGCTGGCGGAATGTTGCGGTTGCGGACGCAAGAGTGCAGGGCCGCACGGTGGTCGCGAAGCTCGAGGGGTGCGAAGACCGCGATGCCGCGGCGGCGCTGCGCGGCAGGCATGTGGCGGTGCCGCGGGCGGCGCTGCCCCGGACGAAGAGCGGTGAGTATTACTGGGCCGACTTGATCGGCCTCTCGGTGATGAACGGAGCGGGGCAGGCGCTCGGCTGGATCTCCGGGTTGCTGCAGACCGGCGCGAACGACGTGCTGGTGGTGGCCGGCGAGCGCGAGCGGCTGATCCCGTTCATCGCGGATGTGGTCCGGGAAGTGGATCTCGCCGCCGGCGTGATGCGGGTGGAATGGGGCGCGGACTATTGAGCGCCGGTTGACGATGTATCAGTTCGACGTGGTCACGCTGTTCCCGGAGATGTTCGAGGCCGTGACGGAGAGCGGGGTGACCGGCCGGGCGCGGGAACGGAAGCTCTTCGAGCTGGTGCTGTGGAACCCGCGCAGCTTCGCCGCCAACAGCTACCGCACCGTGGACGACCGCCCGTACGGGGGCGGCCCCGGGATGGTGATGATGGCGGAGCCGCTGGAGAAGGCGCTCTCGGCGGCGCGCCGGCGCCAGAAGAGCGCGGGCGTGAGCCGGGCGCGAACCGTTTACCTGTCGCCGCAGGGACGGCCGCTCGAGCACCGGCGGGTGATGGAATACGCGGCGCTACAGGGGCTTACGCTCCTCGCCGGGCGCTACGAGGGCGTGGACGAAAGGCTCATCGCCCGCGCGGTCGACGAGGAAATCTCGATCGGCGACTACGTGCTGACGGGGGGCGAGCTCGCGGCGATGGTGGTGATCGATACAGTGGTGCGGCAGATGCCCGGAGCGCTGGGCGATGCGGATTCGGCGGGGCAGGACTCGTTCGTGGACGGGCTGCTCGATTGTCCGCACTACACCCGCCCCGAGGTCTACGAGGGGATAGCGGTGCCGCCGGTGCTGCTTTCGGGCAACCACGCCGAGATCGCGCGCTGGCGGCTGAAGCAGGCGCTCGGGCGCACGTGGCGGCGCCGGCCGGAGCTGCTGGAGAAGCGCGGGCTGAGCGACGAGGAACGGAAGCTGCTGGACGAATACAAGAGGGAGGAGGAGGCTCAAATGACCCTCACCCCTTCCCCCTCCAGCCCCTCACCCCCGCCCCTCTCCCGGGTGGAGAGGGGAGGCTCGTGATCCCCTTCTCCCCTTGGGAGAAGGGCATGGGATGAGGGACGGCGAGGGGAAATGTACAGCGCGGGATTGGATCCAAACCAATCCCGCAAACTGGAGAATCGAACATGGACATCATCAAACAGCTCGAGGCCGACGAGATCAAGCGCCTCGGAAAAGAGATCCCCGAGTTCTCCACCGGCGACACAGTCGTCGTCAACGTCAGCGTGGTGGAGGGCGACCGCAAGCGCGTCCAGGCCTACGAGGGCGTGGTGATCGGCAAGCGCAACCGCGGGCTCAATTCTTCCTTCATCGTGCGCAAGATCTCCTCGGGCGAGGGCGTCGAGCGCACCTTCCAGACGTATTCGCCGCTGATCGCGAGCATCGAGGTCAAGCGGCGCGGCGACGTAGGGCGCGCGAAGCTCTACTACCTGAGAGAGCGCACCGGCAAGAAGGCGCGCATCCGCGAGAAGCTCGAGGCGGGCGAGGAGATTGTCCCGGGCGAGACCCAGGAGTAACCGGCGCCCGGCGGGAAAAAGGCGGCGCGAGCCGCCTTTTTTTGCGGCGCCGCGGCGCGTCCAGACTGTAGACCACGACTCCGCGCACCACGGTCGCTTGAATTCGAGGCCGCATGCGCGCTAGCATTGCCGGCAGAAGAACCACGCTCGCAGCAATTCCCTGTCGATAGCGGTTCGGCGCCGGTGCCGGCCCGATTCAGGAGTCAACATGATTCACGTTTTGGTTCACGACAAGAAGGACACCGTCGGCGTCATCGTGGTCGAGGGCGTCGAGGCCGGGCAGGAACTGACCGGCTGGGTGATGGAGGACGACTCGACCATCAAGGTGAAGGCGCTGAACGATATCCCGATCGGGCACAAGCTGGCATTGAAGGACATCGGCGGCGGCGAGACGGTGATCAAGTACGGCTTTGACATCGGCAAGACCGTCGCCCCGATCAAGAAAGGCGAGCACGTCCATGTCCAGAACCTGAAGACCAAACGCTGGTGAGAAAGAGAGGCTGAAATGATCTCGGGCAAGACCACGTTCCACGGCTACCGGCGCGAGAACGGGCGCGTCGGCGTGCGCAACTACGTCCTCATCCTGCCGGTCGACGACCTGTCCAATGCCGCCGCCGAGGCGGTTGCGAACAACGTCAAGGGGGCGCTGGCGATTCCCCACCCATACGGCCGGCTGCAATTCGGCGCCGACCTGGATCTCCATTTCCGCACGCTGATCGGCGCGGGAGCCAATCCCAACGTCGCCGCCGTCGTAGTGATCTGCATCGAGGAGGGATGGGCGAAGCGCGTGGTCGATGGCATCGCCAAGACCGGCAAGCCCGTCACGGGCTTCGGCATCGAGCTGCACGGGGACCACGACACCATCCTGCGCGCCTCCAAAGTGGCGAAGGAATACGTGCAGTGGGCCTCCGAGCTGCAGCGCGAGGAATGCCCCATCAGCGACCTGTGGGTCTCGACCAAGTGCGGGGAATCCGACACCACCTCCGGCTGCGGCTCGAACCCCACCGTCGGCAACGCGTTCGACAAGCTCGAGCCGTTGGGCGTGACGATGTGCTTCGGCGAGACCACCGAGATCACCGGCGGCGAGAACATCGTCGCTGACCGCTGCGCGACCCCCCAGGTACGCGAGGCGTGGATGGGGGTGTTCAACCGCTACCAGGAAGTGATCAACCGCCACAAGACGAACGACCTGTCGGAATCGCAGCCCACCAAGGGCAACATTGCCGGTGGCCTTACCACGATCGAGGAGAAGGCCCTCGGCAACATCCAGAAGATCGGCAAGAAGTGCAAGGTGATCGGCGTGCTCGACAAGGCCGTGACGCCGACTGGCCCCGGGCTGTGGTTCATGGATTCGTCCTCGGCGGCGGCGGAGATGGTGACGCTGTGCGCGGCCGCGGGCTACGTCGTGCATTTCTTCCCGACGGGCCAGGGCAACGTGATCGGCAACCCGATCCTGCCGGTGATCAAGCTGACGGCGAACCCGCGCACCGCGCGTACCATGAGCGAGCACATCGACCTCGACGTCTCCGGCCTGCTGCAGCGGCAGAAGAACCTGGACCAGTGCGGCGACGAGCTGCTGCAGGCGATGCTCCGCACCTGCAACGGGCGGCTCACCTGCGCCGAGGCGCTCGGCCACCGCGAGTTCGTTCTGACCCGGCTCTACGAGTCGGCCTGAGCGGAAGGGGCGCCGGTCCATGGCGCATCTGAGAGGCGCGGATATCCTGACGCGCGCCCTCGCGGCCGCCGGCGTGCGTCACCTTTTCTCCCTCTCCGGCAACCAGATCATGCCGGTCTACGACGCCGCGCTCGAGGCGCGGCTCGCGATCGTGCACGTGCGCCACGAGGGCGCGGCGGTGCACATGGCGGATGCCTGGGGACGGCTGACCGGCGAGCCCGGCATCGCACTCCTCACCGGCGGGCCCGGCCACGCCAACGGCGTCGGCGCGCTCTATACGGCGCTCGCCGCCGAATCGCCGATGGTTCTTCTATCCGGGCACGCGCCGCTTGCCGAGCTTGGCCGCGGGGCGTTCCAGGAGATGCAACAGGCCGAGCTCGCCGCGCCCCTGACCAAGGACTCGTGGACCGCGGGCAGCGCTGCGGCGCTCGGCGAGGATATCCGGCGCGCGCTCGACATCGCCCGCTCGGGCCGCCCCGGGCCGGTGCATGTGAGCCTGCCGTTCGACGTCCTCGAAGCAGGAGTTTCCCCCGATGCCATCGTTTTCCCCGGAGCCGTTGCCTCCGCGGCGCGGCGACTCGATGAGTCCGCCGCGGCGGCCGTATGCACGGAGCTGGCGCGCGCGCGCCGCCCTCTCGTGCTTTGCGGACCCGTCATGGCGAACGGAGCGGGGCGCGCCGCGCGCGAGCGGCTCGCGCAGGCGACCGGGGTGCCGGTGGTATGCATGGAGAGTCCGCGCGGGGTCAACGATCCCGCGCTCGGCGTTTTTGCCGAAGTGCTGCGCGAGGCCGACCTCGTGGTACTCCTCGGCAAGCAGCCGGATTTCACGTTGCGCTTCGCAGCGGCACCGGCACTGGCGGCGGACTGCCGGTTCATCGTCATCGATCCCGAGCCGACGGCGCTGCAGCGCGCATTGAAGGCGCTCGCGCTCGCGGGGCGCGTGCTCGCGTCGGCGGTTGCCGATACCCGGGGCGCCGCCGAGGATCTCGCCGCGCACGGGCGCGCGGCCGGCTCGAGCCAGTGGGCGCAGGAAGTGCAGGCCGCCATCCGCTATCGTCCTGCGGACTGGCGGACGCTCGCGTCGCGGCCCGAGGGACCGCTCCACCCGGTAGAGGTCGGCCGAGCCGTGCAGAGGGTCCTCGACCGCTCGCGCGACGCGGTGCTGATCGCCGACGGTGGAGAGTTCGGGCAATGGGCGCAGGCCTGCGCAAGCGCGCCGACGCGGCTCATCAACGGCCCCGCCGGCTCCATCGGGTCCGCCATTCCATTCGCGCTCGCCGCGCGCCTGGCGCGGCCCGATGCCACCGTGATCGCGATGCTGGGCGACGGCACTTTTGGATTTCACCTCGCAGAGATGGATACCGCGGCGCGCGGCGGGCTGCCGTTCCTCGCCGTCGTCGGCAACGACGCCTGCTGGAACGCCGAGCACCAGATCCAGCTGAGAACCTACGGCCGCGAACGCGCTCACGGGTGCGAGCTGCTGCCGACACGGTACGATCAGGCGGTGGCGGCGCTCGGCGGCCATGGCGAGCACGTGGCGCGTGCCGCCGACCTCGCGCCGGCGCTGGAGCGGGCCCTCGCCTCGCAGCGGCCCTCGTGCGTGAACGTCATGATCGAGCGCGTGCCGGCGCCGACCGTCGCCCGCGGCGCGGTGCTGCGCGCCGGCGCCGCGCATTGACGGAGGTTGCGTGAGCACGCTCAGCGTAGCGATCTGGCGCGGCCAGGAGTCCGGGCGCTACCAGAAATTCGAAGTGCCGCGCCTTGCGAGCCAGACGGTGCTCGATGTCGTCACGTTCATCCAGCGCGAGCTCGATCCGACGCTGGCGTACCGGTATTCGTGCCGGGTGGGCATGTGCGGCTCGTGCGCGATGACCGTGAACGGGCGCGCGCGCTGGACCTGCCGCACCCACGTCGACAGCGTGGCGCAGGGAGGGCGGCTCGAAATATCTCCGCTGCGCAACCTGCCGGTGGTGCGCGATCTCGTCACCGACATGACGCCGTTTTTCGACAAGTGGGCGCGCGCGCGCGGACGGTTCCAGGGAGGCGCGACCCGCAGGGACGATTTCGCGCGGGTGGCGCCCGGCTCGCCTGCGCGGATGCTGGCGGACGCGGGGATCGAGTGCATCGGCTGCGGCGTGTGCTACAGCTCGTGCGACGTGGTCGCCTGGAACCCGGATTATCTGGGGCCCGCGGCATTGAACCGCGCCTGGACGCTGGTGAACGACGCGCGCGACACCGGCAATCGCGCGCGGCTCGCGGCGGTGGCGGGCGACGCCGGCTGCCACGCCTGCCATACGCACATGAGCTGCACCGAGCGCTGCCCGAAGCAGATATCGCCCACCGCGGCCATCGCCGGCCTCAAGCGGGCGACGGCGCTCGCGGCGCTCCGTGGCGAGTTGAGTGATGAGTGATGAGTGATGGGTGATGAGTGATGGGTGACGAGAGGCTCAACGTCCGGGCGCAGGTTCTGTTGTGGACGGCGCAGCGGGCGAGCGGGGCGGTGCTCGCGCTGTGCGTCGTCGTCCATCTGGTGACGATCATCTATGCCGTCCGCAACGGCCTGTCGGCCGCCGAGGTTCTCGGCCGCACGCGGGCGAGCATCGGCTGGGCGGCGTTCTACTCGGTGTTCGTCCTGGCCGCGGCGGTGCACGCGCCGATCGGGCTGCGCAGCGTGCTCTCGGAGACGCTCAACTGGCGCGGGGCGGGCCTGGACATCACCGTGACGGCGCTGGCCCTCGCGCTCGCGCTGTGGGGCTTGCGCGCGGTCTACGCAGTATTCATATGAGAAGCGACTTCCGCGCCCGCAACCACCCCGCCTACTGGGCCTTCGTCGTGCATCGCGCCTCGGGCGTGCTGCTCGCGCTCTTCCTCCCGCTGCACTTCTGGGCGCTGGGACAGGCGCTGCGGGGGGAGGCGGGGCTCGAGTCGTTCCTGCGCTGGAGCGAGCAGCCGCTGGTGAAATTCGCGGAGACGGTCCTGGTGCTGGTTCTCGCCGCGCACCTCACCGGCGGGCTGCGCCTGCTCGCGCTCGAATTTCTGGCGTGGCGCGACTGGCAGAAGAGCCTGCTGGCGCTGGCTGCCGGCGTCGCGCTCGCGGCCGGCCTCGCCTTCCTGCTCAACGTGATTTGATTCCGGGGACCGCGTGGCACGGCGGCCGAACTTCCTCGTCATCCTGATCGACGACCTGCGCTTCGACGAGTTCGGCGCGGGCGGCCATCCGTACATGAAGACGCCGCACATCGACCGCATCGCGCGCGAGGGGGCGCTCTTCGAGCGCGCCTTCCACACGACGCCGATCTGCTCCCCCAACCGGGCCTCCATCCTCACCGGCCAGTACGCAAGCCGCCACGGCATCATCGACAACGTCGCGCGCGACGCCGCGAGCCACCGGCTGCCGAACTACCACCTCGAGCTCAAGCGTCTCGGCTACGAGACCGCCCACATCGGCAAGTGGCACATGGGAAACAGCGGTCAGCCCCGTCCGGGCTACGACCACTGGGTGAGCTTCGACGGCCACGGGCGCCTGAATGATCCAAAGCTGAACGAGCAGGGCGAGTACGTGCAGCGTTCCGGCTACATCACGGACATCATGAATCAGATGGCGGTGGATTTCGTCAGCCGCGCGCACGAGCGGCCCTGGTCGCTCTTCTTCGCTCACAAGGCGGTGCACCCGGATGCGGAGCAGGCGGCCGATGGGACCTTCAAGATGGACGGCTATCGTCCCGCAAAGCGGCACGAGGACCTCTACCGCGGCTGCGTGTTCCCGAAGAAGCCCAACATGCTCCCGGCGGCCGAGATCGTGAAGAGCAAGCCCGCGTGGGAGGAAGCGCTGCGGCTGAGAACCAACGCGCAGTCCCGCGCGCTCCTCGACGCGATCCACGCCGGAGAGCAGGAGGAGATACGCCTCCGCGCCTGCATGATGGCGGCGGTGGACGAGGGCATCGGCATGCTGCTCGCTGCGCTCGCGAAATCCGGCCAACTCGACGACACCTTCATCCTGTTCTTCGGCGACAACGGCTACTTTTTCGGCGAGCACGGGCTGGGACCCGAGCGCCGGTTCGCCTACGAAGAAGGAATTCGTTCGCCATTCATCGTGCGCTACCCGCAGCGGATCAAGGCCGGCACGCGCGTGAAGGATCTCGTCATTCTCCAGGACGTGGCGCCGACGCTGATCGATCTCGCGGGAGGACGGCCGGGGCCGCAGATCCAGGGCCGCTCGCTGCTGCCGCTCTTCACCGGAAGGAAGGGAAAAAGCGGCGCCGGGTGGCGCAAGTCGTTCCTGATGGAGTACTGGGCCGAGAACGCCTACCCCTGGCTCGTCGGCATGACGTACAAGGCGGTGCGCACGCAACGCCACAAGTACATCCGCTGGGTGAACCGCAGCCGGGACGGGGAGCTCGACGAGCTCTACGATCTCGACCGGGATCCCTACGAGATCGCGAACGTGATCAATCGGCCCGCCTACCGCAGCGTGCGCGAGAAGCTGCGGCGGGAGCTGCGCCGGCTTGCCGTTGAAGCCGGCGGCCTCTGAGGCGCTTCGTCTTGCTGCCGCGGGCGCGAATCAGGTAAGGTTGTCCCGAAGCCATTTCCCATTACAACGAAGCCGAGGAGAAAATTCATGCGCATCACCCGATGGCTCGCATTGCCGGCCGCCGTGTGGATCGCGTTCGCGGCCCACGCCCAGACCTATCCCGCCAAGCCGGTCCGGATCATCGTGCCGTTTTCGCCCGGAGGCGCCACCGACATCGTGACGCGCCTCCTGGCGCAGAAGCTGACCGAGGCATGGGGCCAGCAGATCCTGGTGGACAACCGCGCCGGCGCGGGGGGTAACGTCGGCGGCGAGCTCGCGGCGAAAGCGCCCGCCGACGGCTACACGCTGTTCATGACCTCGGGCTCCATCGTCACCGCGAACCAGTACATGTACCGGAAGCTCAACTGGAACCCGGAAAAGGACCTGGTGGCGATCACCAACGTCGCGAGCGGGCCCCAGATCGTCGCCGTGCATCCCAGCTTCCCGGCGAAAAGCATCAAGGAGATGATTGCCATCGCCAAGGCCAGACCCGACACCCTGACGTTCGGCTCGGCCGGAATCGGCACCCAGACGCACCTGGCGGCGGAGAACTTCCTCTACACCGCGGGCATCAACGCGGTGCACGTCCCGTACAAGGGCGAAGGCCCGGCGCTGGTGGACCTCATCGCGGGCCAGATCATATTTCTGACGCCCAATCTTTCCGCGGCGATCGGCTACATGCAGCAGGGGAGGCTCCGCGCGCTCGGCGTCACCAGCAGGAAGCGCGTGGCGCAGGTGAAGGACGTGCCGGCGGTGGCCGAGTCCCTGCCCGGCTTCGAGAACCTGGGATGGTTCGGGTTGATGGCGCCCACCGGCACGCCCGCGGCGGTGCTCGAGAAGGTGTACCGCGACACCGCGAAGGCGCTCGAAGGCTCCGACCTGCGCAAGCGCTTCGAGGACATCGGCATGGCGCCGGTCGGCAACTCACCCGCGGATTTCGCGCGGGCGATACGGGAGGAAGCCACGCGCTGGGAAAAGGTGATCCGCGGGCGCAAGCTCCAGGTGAACTGACCGGGCGGTCGGTTCCAGTAACGAGTGGTGAGTGACGAGTGAAGGTCGATCTCAAACAGATCGAGGAGGCAGCGAAGGAGCTCTACATCCGGGCCCTGAAGATACTCCCGCCCGACATCAAGCAGGGCCTCGAGCGGCTCGACGCGACCGAGACGAGCGCGCGCGCGAAGAAGGTCCTCGGGACGATCATCAGGAACGTCGCAGTGGCGGAGGCGACCGACAACCTCACCTGCCAGGACACCGGAGTGCCGATCTACAACGTGACCATCGGGCGCAACGTCCAGGTGGACGGCGTCGATCTCGAAGCAGCGATCACGAGGGGCTGCGCGCGGGCGACGGGCGAACATCCGCTGCGCTCCTCAGTCGTGCATCCGATCACCCGCGTCAACGACCAGACTTCGTGCGGGATCCGCATCCCGGCGATCCATTTCGGATATTCCGAGCGGCCGGAGGAGCTGACCATACAGATGATCCCCAAGGGCAGCGGCTCGGAGAACAACTCCTGGCTCAAGATGGCGGTGCCGGCCGAGGGCGTGGACGCGATCAAGATCTTCGTGGTGGACTGCGTGCTCGATGCGGGCGGCAAGACCTGCCCGCCGACCATCGTCGGCGTCGGCATCGGCGGGAGCGCGGATCTTTGCGTTGCGCTCGCGAAGCTCGCCGCGATCCGTCCGCTCGGCACGCGCAGCGAAGATGCGGAGGGCGCGAAGCTCGAAGCAGAGCTGACGCGCGCGGTGAATCAGCTCGGGGTCGGTCCCCAGGGGCTCGGCGGGGACTCGACCGCGTTCGCCGTCCACGTCGAGCTCGCGGCGACGCACATCACGATGAACCCGGTGGCGGTGAACATGCAGTGCCACGCTGCGCGCCGCGCCTCGGCGACCTTCACGCCGCAGGGCATGACCTACGGTTTTTGAATTGAACCGCCAAGACGCCAAAGAGCGTTCAAAGACAAGGGATGGATTCTGCTTTATTTGAGCAATTGATCTTGAATGTAGTTTGGCGGCTTGGCGGTTAATTGGTCTTTGCATGGTTCACTACGACTTCACGACGCCGGTGACCGAGGAGCAGGTGAGGGCGCTGCGCGTGAGCGACACCGTCACTCTCAACGGCACGCTCTACGGAATCCGCGACGGCACGCAAATTCACATGTTCGACCGCGGGCGCAGGACCCGTTTCGACCTGCGCGGCCATGCCCTGATCCACACTGCGCCCAATGTCAGGAAGGTCGCGCGATCCAAGCAGCACCCGACCGGCTACGCGCCGCTGTGCGTCGGCACAACCACCAGCGCCCGCATGGAGCGCTTCACGCGCCCGCTGTTGCGGGAATACGGTGCGCGCATCCTGATCGGCAAGGGCGGGCTCGGGGAAAGTTCGCTCGGCGCATTCAAGGAGCTCGGGGGCGCCTATCTCGCGGTCATCGGCGGCGCCGCCGCGCTCGAGACCACCTGGGTCGAGGCGATCGAGGATGTGGACCTCGACGACTTGAATCCCGAGTCGCTGTGGAAGTTCCGGGTAAAGGGCTTCGGCCCGCTGCTGGTGGCGATGGATGCCCACGGCGGCAGCCTCTACACGGAAGTCAACGCGCAGGCGCGGGCGAAGCGTGCCGCCGCGCTCGCCTCCCTCGGCGTCAAGACCCGAAACTAGCCGCCAAAACGCAAAGAAAGGCAAGACCTAGCCACCAATGCACGCCGATAGTTTGCATAGTGCGATGTAACCATCCTCAATCAACATGCGGAGATTGTTGTGACCCGGCTCAATCGGCTCAGCATCTGCGGCACTATTTTCCTCTTCAGCCTGGGAGGCGGAGAATCCCACGCGCAATTTGAATCCACTGCTTGCATACCAGTTGCCAGGCAACTGACCCAGCAACGCGATGCGGGTCAAATCACAAGTGTTCAGCGGGCCCTTGGCTTACGTGACTGTTTTCGTACGCTTCCTGGCTATACAGCCATACATGAACAGTATTGGTCTTATTTCATTGACGTTGCTTCGCAACTCGATTCAGGACGAATTACGAAACCCTACGCCGACGATTTGTTAGAGCGTAGGCGTCGAGAACTTGAATCGCAGCTATCCGGCGCCGAAAGTCCGACCCGGAATCTGACGCCAAGCTCGTTGGTCTGTCGCGCTCTTCCTTATGGGCAAGGGTTTACTTGTGACGGAGGAGTTGAATGCAGAAAATACGGCCCGGTTGGTCCACTGTCCTGCACTGGTTTAAGTAGGGATTCAAGTTCCATCGAGTGCACTCCGCTACCTAATGGCGTGGGATTCAGTTGCAGTAACGGCGTGACCTGTACGCGGAACGGACCCGTTGGACCATTGTCTTGCAACTAGCGGATGCCTTTTGCAGATACGGCAAATAGTTGGCAGTACCATTTTAATTTTCTTTGTCCTACTGCCGGTCGCGCTCCTCGCTCAGCCAGCGTACATTCACCCTGAAAGCGGATATAAGTTTCCCGTCTATTTAGGTAACACAGATAGCGAGGAGTTTGTTCGCGGAGGGCAATGTCCCGCAGCGTGTTGAACGGTGAGGCAGTGGCGGCTCCGGGTTTTTGCATTTGTCAGACGCATTAGGACGCATACTCGGCGTGGCGCATGGACTCGGACCTCGTCGAATTCGTCA
>Ga0187892_10003136_pt1 | contig 30875 bp, 17 predicted proteins | sample MA1701073metaG_FD_139345 | JGI IMG/M metagenome (GOLD analysis project Ga0187892, IMG submission 139345) | Bio-ooze microbial communities from a basaltic lava cave in the Kipuka Kanohina Cave System on the Island of Hawaii, USA - MA170107-3 metaG ...
CCGTCGGGAACGAGCAGATCCGCATCACCGTCGCCGTCGAGGTCGCCGCTGGCCAGCCACGGCCCGCCGAAGGCCAGCGGATCGAAATTGAGGATGGACTCGTCCGGGACGTCGGGAACGTCAAACGTCGCCTGGCTGCCGAAAGTTCCATGGCCCTGATTGAGCAGGATGGACACACTGTTGCTGCCAGCATTGCAGACGGCCAGATCGCGATCTCCGTCCCCGTCGAGGTCGACGATGACGGACGAGCGCGGCGTGATCCCGACCGGATAGGTCGTGCGATTGGGGAATGCGCCCACGCCGTCGTTGATGAGCACGGACACGTAGCCGCTGATCGTGTTGGTGACGGCCAGATCGTTGACGCCGTCGCCGCTCACGTCACCGATCGCGACCGAGCTGGGGTAGTCGCCACATTCGTAAACCCCGCCGGCCGCAGTCGCTGCCGTGCCCCAGCCGTGCGGCGACTCGGCCGAGAAAATGCCATCACCGCGGTTGAGTAACACCGAGATGTTCGTCGCGTCGCGCTCATAAGGCAGGAAAACGGCATACGTAGAGACCGCGTCGATGTCGCCATCCGCGTCCAAGTCGCCGATCGCTCCGGCCGTCGGGATCATGCCGATGATCTCGAGGCCATACGGATTGAGCATGAACTCCGGATTCCCGAACAGAGGATGTCCATCGCCATCGGCATCCGGCAGGCAAAACGGTGACTGGCCTTTCGCCACGGCTAGCAGCAAGAACAACGCGGCTACAAAGCACAGTACCGTGCGATTCGCGGACCGCTGCGAGATGGGACTCTCGCACCAGCCCGCCGCCAGCGACCTCAGAAATGTTCGATATTCGGACATGCGCTCACCTCCGATTCACCAGTATATCGGCAGATTCGACCCCGCGCAGCCACGCCGCCCAGCCCCCGCGCAACTTCACGCCCGCCCGGCACCATCCGGTACGAGCAGTCTCCGACCGCGACCCTTCACGACTCGCGAACGACTCAGGACCCGCTAGTGCGAGAATCCGTCCTCGCACCGCGCACCGCGGGAATCCCTTCCCGCGAGGTTCTCCTTCTTGCACTGCAAACGTCTTGTATCTTGTTCTTCAGGCAAGGAAGCCGTCCAAGATTACTCTCACGCAAAGTCTCCCGGCGCGCCGGGACGCCACGATCTGGCCTGCCGCCGCATCTTGCTTTGCGCCTTGGCGCCTTTGTCCGGGACGCTCTAGCGGAGCGCGCGTGTCCCGGATTTGCGCGAGAAACCCCTTATCACGGCGCCAGGCGCGCCAGGCGACGCGATTCCCAAATGCTGACTCCAGAATCTCTCGCGGAGGCGCGGAGCTCGCCGAGCTGAACGGCGACCAGCGCGACCGCGCGCCGCCTTCCTCCGCGTGCTCAGCGCCTCTGCGTGAGGTTCGTTCTGCCGGTGTGAGCCCGTACGTCCCGCTGGTGCGAGAATCAGGCATCGCCGAATCCGCTGGTGCGAGAATCCCTTCTCGCACCGCGCACCGCGGGAATCCCTTACCGCGAGGGTCTCCCTCGTGCACTGCAAACGTCTTGTTTCTTGTGCTTCAGGCAAGAAAGCCGTCCAAGATTACTCTCACGCAAAGTCTCCCGGCGCGCCGGGACGCCACGATGTGGCTTGCCGCCGCGTCTTGCTTTGCGCCTTGGCGCCTTTGTCCGGGACGCGCTAGCGGAGCGCGCGTGTCCCGGATTTGCGCGAGGAATCTCTCGCGGAGGCGCGGAGCTCGCGGAGTTGAACGGCAACAGGTGCCACCGCGCGCCGCCTTCCTCCGCGTGCTCAGCGCCTCTGCGTGAGATTCGTTCTGCCGATGTGAGCCCGTACGTCCCGCTGGTGCGAGAATCAGGCATCGCCGAATCCGCTGCCGCTGGTGCGAGAATCCCGCCCGTCCGGGACTCGGTCGTTTCGTGTCCCGGATCTCGCACCAGACAGCGCGGGAATCCCGTCCCGCGAGGTTCTCCTTCTGCGATCACCGCGGCCGTTGTATGAGTGTCAGGAGGGCCAGGCCGCACAAGCCGGTGTGGCGGCCCAGGGGGAGCGTGCGAAATCGCGGAATCTCGAAATCGCGAAAACGTGAACAACTTATCTCCATTGCGGTGCCGGCGGCACGGCAGGCCGCTGCGCCGCCGCGTGGCTTGACCGTCATCAAGGCAGGCGGGACCCGTGGACCGCCGGCTGTCATATCGGCTTCCAGTGAGACCCTGGTCTCCGACGTCGTCGCGGAGCTGGAGTCCCAGCTCCGTGTCGGCCGGCGAACGCGAGATGGCCGATTGCCGATTTCAGATTTCCGATTGCCGAGCGGACCGGCCTGAAGCTGTGCTTGCGGCGCCAGCCGTCCCGGGCGTACAATCTTCAGCAACGACGGCTGAGACCCGGTTTGCTGTAATGAGTCGATTCGTTCGGCCAAACCCGGCGGTTCACAACGGCGCGTCCCAGTCGCGCGACGAGCGTCCGCGTCGCGGCGGAGAATCAGGGGGCGCGCTCATCGGCGGGCGCGGCGTCGGTCGCTGCGAGGACGGAACGGATGAACTGAGATCGAGACGCTCTTTGGCACGAGCAACGAAGCAGAGCCGGGGCCGGTTTATCCTCGGCACCGCCGGGTGGTCGTATCCGGATTGGGTCGGCCCGTTCTACCCCGAAGGCACGGCCGAGCGCGACTTCCTCGCCCGTTACGCCGAGCACTTCAGCGCGGTCGAGGTCGACTCGACGCACTACCGCATCCCCACCGTGCGCATGACCGAGAACTGGGCCCGCGTGACGCCCGACGGCTTCATGTTCTCGCCTAAGATGTTCGGCGAGGTCACGCACGAGAAGTTCCTGACGGATTGCGACGACCTGGTCGAGCAGTACCTGAACGCGATGGCGCCGCTGGGCGCGAAGCTCGGTCCGATCGTCCTGCAGTTCCCCTACTTCAAGAAAGACACGGGCGTCACGCTCGATTCACTGCTGGGTCGGCTGCTGCCGTTTCTGGACAAGCTGCCCGACGACGTGCGCTTCGCGGTCGAGTTCCGCAACAAGACGTTCCTCAAACCGCCGCTCCTGTCAGCCCTGCGCGAGCGCCGCGTCGGCCTGGTGCTGGTGGATCACATTTGGATGCCCGCTCCGGCCGAGTACGAGCGCATCGCCGGCGTCTTCACGACCGATTTCGTGCCGATCCGGCTGCTGGGCGATCGCTATGGGATCGAGAAGATCACCAAGACGTGGGACAAGGTCGTCGTCGATCAGGGCGGCCGAATCAACGCGTGGGCCGAGCTCGTTCGCCGCGCGCTCGCGACCAAGCTGGACGTGCAAGTCTTCGTCAACAACCACTACGCCGGGCATGCCCCACGCACCGCTCTGGATCTGGCGGAGGCCGTCGAAGGCGAGTCGGCAACCGCATAGCGCGCCCGAATGGCGAAGGGGCGAACCGGGGCATGGCCGGAAGATTCGCCGCAACCTTCGAGCGGCAGCGAGGTATCAGTGGGCGAACAATCGTCTCCCCAAGGTCCGCCTGACTGGAGGCTCGCACCATGTTTGCATCCAACCGTTATCGAGTCGTCGGTTTGACTGTCGCGCTCTCGCTGGCCGCGTGCAACCCGCTGCTCGCTCAATCTTCCGGCAACCCTCGCAAAGCGCAGAAGCGTTCGTCGAAGCCGCCATCGGCCAGCGCATCAGCAGCGCTAACGAATGAAGTCGAGTTCAAGGCCGGCAAAGTCGAGCTCGGTGAGTTGGTTCGCGAATTTGCTGGCGCGTTCGATCTGAAGATCGTCGGTGACTTGCCGGAAGGAAGCGTCACGCTGGCGGATGCCGAGCGGATGGACTTCGCGTCGGCGCTCGAGTCGCTGCGCGAGTGGGCCTTCGCGGAGGCCCCTTCAACGCCCAACCTGTTGCTCGTCCGTGACGACGAGCTGCACATCAAACGGGCGGCCGATATTCCGGCCACGCTGCCGCTCGACCGGGTGTTCCCGGCCGTCAGCGAATTCGAAGCGGCTGAGGTGGATGACTGGGAACCGGTCATCGTCCAGTATACTCCGCCGTCCGGCCAGCGAGTCGACCTGCCGGCTGTGCAGCAGCTTGTCTTGCCGTACATGCGCCTCTCGCCGGTCGCCGGGAGTAGTGCGGTTCGAGTGTTCGGGATTGCCCGCGACGTGCGCCGGTTTGTTGAGCTTGCGAGACAACTCGGGGCGAGCAGCGTGGATCCGACCGATGCCGCGCCGCCGGCCGGATCGCGTCGGTCGAGCCCGGCTCCAGCTCCGAAACGAGCCGCAGAACGCCGTGCGGCAACCGAACAGGGCGGCGGCAATACTGCACCTATTGCACTCGCTGCGCCCGCCGCAGCGGAGCCGGCTCCCGACAGTCGCCCGCAGGTCCCGGCCCCGGTCCACGTCGATGTGATCATTTACCGCATCGAAGGTCCCATCGAACGGCTGATCGAAGTCGATGGCGCTGCGCTGTCGGACGGCGCTTCGACCGACGTGCAGAAAGCGCTGGCGGAGTTCGGAACGGTGCACCCGCTCTACCGGATCAGCCAGCTTGCGGATCTGCGGATGAAGAACCGAATGGTGGTGGGCGCGCGCACGCCGTTCATCCGCAACGCAGCCGTCACCAACACCGGCCAGAAACAGAGTCAGATCGAATACGAGGACATCGGCGCCGAGTGTGAGTTCACGGGCGAGTGGGTGGGCGGCCAGGTGGCGGCCCGCCTCGATATCGAGCTCGCCGCATTGGGCCCGAGCGCAGTGGCGATCGCCGACGACATCCAAGCGCCGATGTTCCAGAGCATCAAGCACTCGCTGAGCGGTCTGATCGAGCCGGGCCAACCGACGTTCATCGTCAGCGTCGACGGAGCGGCGAAGTCAGGATCCGGCCATGCGGTGGCCTATGTGGCAAGTGTGCTGTTGAAGGGCCATCCATAGTCGAAGCTCCCCCGGTTCGTCGTTGTCCCGGCTTGCTGCCATCGGGCAGCCGATGACCGCTCCGAAAACGCGCCCAAGTGCGGCATGACAGAGCGCAGCGCGGGCACGAATTCGGCCGAACCTGGCAGACCGCTCCCTTACGGTCGTCCGGGACACGCGCGGCAGCCGGCCTAGCGCGTCCCGGATCGCGGCTCTGAACCGCCGCCGTTTCGGGCGAAGTACTCCTCGGCCAGGATGCTGTAGCGGAACACGTCGGCGTAGCGGCCGTGGGCGAATCGGAACTGACGCATGACCCCTTCGCGGACGAACCCCGATTTCTCGTAGGCGCGGATGCCGGCCGTGTTGAAATCGTACACGTCGAGGTCGACCCGGTTGAGGTTGAGTGTCTCAAACGCGTGCTGGAGCATGAGCGCGGTCGCTTCGGTGCCGTAGCCTTTGCCGCGGAACGATGGCTCACCAATCATGATGCCAAACGTCGCCCGGCGGTCGGTCCAGCAGACCGCGTGCAGGCCGGTCGAGCCGATCAGACGATGGCCGCTGCGCGTGACGATGCCGACAATGACATCATCCTTGCGGTCGGCGATGCCTTCGATGAAGCGCCGCTCCTCGACCTCGGTGAGCGGGCGCACGTTGAGCATGTACTGCCGCGTTCCCAGGTCATTGATCCAGCGCTGGCACGTATTCGTGTCGGCGACTTCGAGCGGGCGAAAGTAGATCCGTCGGCCTTGGAGGAACACGATCGGCCGGGTGCGTCTGGTCGCTGGCATCGCTACTCCGTGGTTCAAGTGACCCGTACCTAGCGCCGCGAGGGCTTCTTCCGAACTGCGCGCCGGACCGTCGCTTTCTTGACCGCTGTGGGCCGGCGCTTCGTCCTGGTGCGCGCTGCCGTGCGGCGGCGCGCGACCGGCAGCGGAGCCGCCGGAGCAGGCGGCTCGGGCGAAACGATCTGGGCCAGATCGGTTTCGAGCGTTTCCCACGTCGACCACACAGCGTCGGGCACGGCCTGGCGCACCTTGTCCATCTTGAGCGGGTCGCCCGGCAAGAAGACGATCGGGATGCTCCGTCCGGCCTTGTACGACCGAATGGCGTGGGCGGTCTCGCGCCCGTGCGACGGCAGCCGCGCCAGATCGACCACGATTGCACCCGGCGGATCGGCCAGGATGGCATGACCGGCCCGGGCGCCGTCGCTGCCCTCGGTCCGCACGCGGTAACCCCACGCCCGCAGGCGGTCGGCCCGCTCGCGCACCTCGGCCTCGTTCCAGTGGATCAGATAGAGATCGGCCATGCTCACCTCCTCGCCTGTCCCAAGGTACTGCGGCAATATCATAACGGGCTGTCCATACCAGCAATACCGGTGCGGTTGCGTCTGAGTCCAGCCGTTGTTCGACGCGACCGGGTGACGCACGAGGAGCGCCCCCGAGTACACTAAAGCCTCACGCCGCTTGGATTAGGCGTGCCCGGTCGATATGCTGTTGATGAAGTGTGCCGGGGGGACACTCCTTGCAACGACTCATCACGGAGCGGCAGATGGACGCGAGATGGACATTGTTGGCCGCGGTCGCGGCTCTAGGTTCGTTTGTTCTGCTTGCGCGAGCGGCTGAGCCGTCGTATCCGCGCGTATTCTCGGACGCAAGTGCACAGGAGGCATCTGCCACAGCGCGCCTCGCGAAGCTCACGCCCTCGTGGGTCGCGCGGGCACGCACGGTGCAGGTCGACGTGACCGAGCTCCGATCACGACTGGCCGACGGGTCCGCGAACGTCGCGCTCAGGCTGTTCGATGACGTGAAGTTCTCGATGGTTGTCGAGCACAGGGACGCGGCCGGGCCGGATACGTCCATCGCCGTCGGCCGTTTGGAAGGCATCACATTCGGCAGTGCGTACCTCGTGATTCACAAGGGCGTGGTCGTCGCGGCGGTCAACGCGCCCGGCGTGGGCAGCTTCGACATCCGGCCGCTGGCCGGCGATCTGTACGTCATTCGGCAGCTCGGCACGCTGGCTGCTGGCGAACACTGCGGAGCGAACCTGCTGCCGACCGCCGATCAGAACCCCGCCCGCCAAGGGCGTGGATCGGGCGCCGATCCGCCTGAGGGCGGCGGTTGTTCGACATCGATTACGACGCACTATGGCTATCCCTGCAACGACGGCACGCTGATCGACATCCTGGTGGTCTACACGCAGGACGCCGTTGATGGGGCCGGCGACGTGGCTGCGCTCGAAGCGCTCATTACGCTGGCCACCGCCATCACGAATACGGTGATGATGAACTCCGAGATCGAGCCGCGCGTCCGCATCGTCCACACGGAGATGGTCGACTATGACGAGAGCGGGCAGTTCATGATCGACTTGCCGGCGCTGACCGAGCCGGCCGACGGAATCCTCGACGGCGTGCATGCGCTGCGCGACCAGTACGGCGCCGACCTCGTGAGCCTTTGGGTGGATAGTCTCGACGTCGGCGGCGCGGCGTTTCAACTCGTGGCACTCTTCCCGGAGGACGACGGCCGCTTCGGCTTCAGCGTCTGCCGGCAGGATCACGGCACGACGGCGCTGTTCGCCCATGAGCTGGGTCACAACTTCGGCTGCCAGCACGACCGAGACAACGCCGCCAACGACGGCTTCTACAACTACTCGTACGGCTACCGCGAGCCGGGCGGGGCCTGGAAGACGGTCATGGCGTACGGACCGGAGGAGCCGATCGACTACTATTCCAATCCGGATGTCGATTACACCGGTCCGCTCGGCAATCCGGGACCGACCGGCATCCCCGGCGACGATCCGGACGAGTCGTGCAACAACGCGCTGACCATCAGCAACACGGCGTTCACCGTTGCCAACTTTCGCCCGCCGGTGCCCGAGTCGATGCCGCCACCGCGGCTGTATGTCCGCGCCAACGCGCCCGTCGGCGGCAACGGAACGAGTTGGGCAACCGCGTTCAACGATCTGCACGACGCCATCTGCGTCGCGGTCGGCTCAAATGACGTTGTCGACGAAGTCTGGGTCGCAGCCGGCACGTACAAGCCCGATCGCGGGCTGGGCAACCGGCTGATCTCGTTCCGGCTGGCCAACGGTGTCGCCATCTACGGCGGATTCGCCGGAACCGAGACGCTGCTGAGCCAGCGCAATCCGAACGTGAACGTGACGATTCTGAGCGGTGACATTGGCGTGGTGGGCGACGTTTCCGACAACACATACCACGTACTCACCGGCAGCGACCTCGATTCGACGGCCGTGCTCGACGGCTTCACCGTCACGGGCGGCAACGCCAACTCCGGCAGCTTCCCGCACCATGCCGGCGGAGGCATGAGGAACGCCTGCGGCAGTCCGACGCTGGTCAACTGCGCGTTCTCAAGCAATCGCGCCGAGTTCGGCGGTGCGGTCGAGAATTACGTCGGCAGCAACCCGAGCTTCGTGAATTGCACTTTCGCCAGCAACATCGCCACCAACGCGAGCGGCGCGATGAACAACAACGCCAGCAGTCCGTCGCTGTCGGGCTGTTCGTTCACCGGCAACACTGCCGGCGCCTCGGGCGCCATCGGCAACGCGTTCGGCAGCAACGCCGTGCTGACCGGTTGCATGTTCACCAATAACACGGCGATGGGCAATCCGTTCTCGACGGCCGGCGCGATCGGCAATTACGAGTCCAGCCCAATGCTGACCGGTTGCGAATTCACCAGCAACTCGTGCGTGTGGGGCGGCGGTGCCATCGAGAACGGCGGGCCCGAGGGCGGGCCCGGCAGCAGCCCGACACTGATCGACTGCACATTCACCGGCAACTCGGCCACGTTCGGCGCCGGCGTGTACAATTATCACGAGAGCAGCCCGGTCATCAGCGGCTGCACTTTCACCGGCAACATGGCTGACGACAGCGCCGCCATCTACAGCCTGGGCGGCACGCAGACCATCACGGACTGCATGTTCATCGGCAACACGGTGACCGGCGTCGTGGCGGGCGTCGACAACATCGGCGCCGATGCGGTCATCACCGGCTGCACGTTCTCGATGAATACGTCCGGCATGAGCGCGAGCTTCACCGGCGCGGGCGCCGCCCTGCGGAATGCGGACGGTAGCCAGGCGCTGATCAGCGATTGCACGTTCTCGCAGAACACGTCCGGCTGCTGCGGCGGGGCCGTAGCCAATGACGGCAGCGAGGCCCGATTCCGGCGCTGCACGTTCATCGGCAACGAAGCGTCGTACGGCGGCGCGGTCTGGAACCTGAACGGGGCAACCGACCTGTTCGTCAATTCGGCGTTTTACGGCAACATCGCCTACTTCTACGGCGGCGCGATGCACAGCAGCGGCGGCGCCACGCCGCTGATCGTCAACGGGCTGTTCAGCGGCAACAGTTCGTCGAACGAGTTCTTCGGCGCCGGCGGTGCGATGTGGAACACCGAGGGCAGCGCTCCGGCCCTGGTAAACTGCACGCTGACCGGCAACAGCGTGATCGGCACGGCCGGCGGCATCTACGATGACGCCTCGGGCAGCGTGCTGACCAACTGCATCGTGTGGGGCAACAGCGATAGCGCCGGCATGACGCAGTCGTCGCAGATCTTCGCGGGCAACGGCGGCACGCCGGTGGTCAACCGCAGCATCGTGCAGGGCCTGACCGGCTCGCTGGGCGGCGAAGGCAATCTCGGCAGCAATCCGCTGTTCATCGACGCCAACGGGGCCGACAACGCTTTTGGCACGCTCGACGACAATCCTCGCCTGCTGGCCCCGTCGCCGGCCCTCGACCGCGGCAACAACACGGCCGTCCCGCCCGACACGGCCGACGTCGACGCCGACGGCAACACCACCGAGCCAACGCCACGCGATCTGCCCGGCAGCGTGCGCTTCCTCGACGCCCCCGCCACGGCCGACGCCGGCATCGGCACCCCACCGTTCGTCGACCTCGGCGCGTACGAATTCGTCCCATCAATCCCCGGCGACTTCAACGCCGACGGCGACGTCGACCTGCCCGACCACGCCAACTTCGGCGCCTGCATCAGCGGCCCCGCCGGTGTCATCGGCCCCGGCTGCTCACCCGGCAACTTCAACGCCGACACCGACATCGACCTGCCCGACATCGCCGCGTTCCAACGCGCCTTCACCGGCGGAACGTAGCGTGGCATGCCAAATCCCGGCGCGCCGGTAGCGGGCATGAAGTGGTGCCACCTATGTTTGTTTCGGTTTGGTGACGGGCGAGGCCCGGCGAGCGGTATCGACAATCTGAATGGACCTACTACGGGGGACTCGCCTTGAGGTCGGCCACGGCTCCGATTACAGTTGACCACAAGTATTCGCCTCGTGTTGGGGCCTCGGCTAGCAACTGATGCTTGAGTTCACGTGCTCGGCACAGTGCGCGGGGAGTAAGCTCGAATGAATTCCCACCGTAACCACATCGCCGTGTCGGGACTCGCACTATTCACGATCGCGGCACATCCGTTTTCCGCGAGAGGGCAATGTGCGCCTCAGTGGCTGCTAGGGGATGGAATCCCCGGAATGGACTCTCCTGTATCGGCCGCGACAACGTGGGATCCGGACGGACTTGGACCGCTGCCAGAAGTACTTGCTGTTGGTGGCTCGTTCGAGATTACGGCCAATTTCTATTCGAACCGTGTCGCCATCTGGGACGGCACAGCGTGGTCAACACTCGGCAGCGGGACTAATGGCCCCGTGTGTGCCTTGCAGTCATTCGACGACGGCGCCGGTCCGGCGCTCTACGCGGGCGGCGACTTCACGGCTGCTGGCGGGGTGGCAGCCAACCACATCGCCAAGTGGGACGGATCCGAATGGTCCCCCGTCGGTGGCGGCACGAACGACGACGTGCTTGCCCTTGTCGTGTTCGACGACGGCACGGGAGACGCGTTGTACGCCGCCGGTGCGTTCACGACTGCGGGTGGCGTGGTTGCAAGCCGGATTGCGAAATGGGACGGTACGAGTTGGTCGGCGGTCGGGTCAGGAATGAATGGGCCGGTATCGGACCTGGCCGTCTTTGCTGACGGCCGGCCAGGCGTGGCTGCCGCGCTCTTCGCGGGCGGGGACTTCACGACGGCGGATGTCGTGGCGGCGAACCACATCGCTCGCTGGGACGGAGACAATTGGACTCCTCTTTCGTCAGGACTGAACAACGACGTAAGGGCACTTGCGGTATTCGAGCATGAGGACGAGCTCGCGCTGTACGTCGGCGGTTCGTTTACGATGGCGGGCGGGTCGCCGGCGAGCCGGATCGCCAAATGGAACGGATCGTCGTGGTCAACTGTCGGCGCAGGCGTCGGCAATTCAGTGCATGCTTTGGCGACTTTCGATGGTGGTGACGGCCTCGAGCTCTACGCGACCGGTAATTTCGTCACGGCTGGGGGCGCTGAAGCGGATCATTTCGCGCGTTGGAACGGATCGAGCTGGTCTCCTGTCGGCCAGGGGCTGAGTAGTTCGGCCGGCATGCTCGCGGTCTTCAATGGCGGAACCGGAGAGAAGCTGTACGTCGGCGGGATTTTTGCTCATGCCGGCGAGACGCCAGCAAGTTGCATCGCCGCATGGGATGGCGCGAGTTGGTCGCCGATGGCGCCTGGGCTGAACGGACAAGTCAAGGCGATGACCGTATTCGACGACGGTGCTGGGCCCGTTTTCTATGCAGGCGGTGTGTTCACGAACGCTGGCGCTGTTCCTGCGTCCGGCATCGCCAAGTGGGACGGCCGACAATGGTCCGCGCTGGGCGCTGGCATCGGTGTGGCTGCCTCATCATCCGGCGTGATTGCACTGACCGCCTTCGATGACGGCAGCGGGCCCGCGCTGTATGCCGGCGGCGATTTCGTGATTGCCGGGGGCGCACCGGCATCTCGCGTTGCGCGCTGGGATGGTTCCGGCTGGTCACCGCTTGGCACCGGCATAAACGGCGGCCCAATTCCTGTTGTCTTCGCATTGTGCGCGTACGACGACGGCGTTGTGCCAGCACTCTACGCTGGCGGTCAGTTTGAATTAGCGGGCGGTCAGTCCGCTAAGAGAATCGCCAAGTGGGACGGGCAGAGCTGGTCCTCCCTCGGGACTGGCATGAGCGGAACGGTGTCGCCGTATGTCGATTGCTTGGCCGTGTTCAACGACGGCACGGGTGCGGCGCTCTTCGCGGGGGGTGGGTTTACGATGGCCGGCGGCGTGCCCGCCAACAATATCGCCAAGTGGAACGGCACAGGATTCTCGCCGCTTGGAGCCGGTGTGAATGGCGGCGTGTGGGCGTTGGCGGTCTTTGACGACGGAAACGGCGAGAAGTTGTACGCCGGCGGAATCTTCACGATGGCTGCGGGAGGCATCGTCAATCGCATCGCGAAGTGGAACGGAACGGCGTGGTCCCCGGTCGGCGTGGGCGTATGGGGCACAGCACTCGAAACGAGTATCAGCCATCTCGCGGTGTTTAACGACGATGGCGGCCCCCTGCTGGTCGCCGGAGGGCAATTCACCAGCGCCGGAGGAGTTTCGACCAACGGCATCGCCAAGTGGAACGGAACGAGTTGGTCATCATTAGGGTTGGGAGTCGGCGGCTTGTATCCCAAAGTTCGGGTGCTGTCTGTCTTCGATGACGGGGATGGTCCAGCGCTCTATGCTGGCGGACCGTTCACGACGGCGGGCACACAGCTCTCGCCGTACTTGGCGCGGTGGCGTCGGCCGTGGGGCGACCTGAGCGGCGATGCGTCAGTGGAACTCGCGGACTGGAGTCCGTTCGTCGCCTGCTGGACCGGGCCGGAGTCGGTTGCGCCGTCCGGCTGCGATTGTGCCGACACAGATGTCGATGCCGACGTCGACCTGGCCGATTTCGCCGTGTTCCAGCGACGATTTCTGCCCCAGTAGGTCAGCCAAGTATCCCGCGGTTCCATCGAGCGGCATGAGCAACGCGGACCGCCAGGCATGGCCGCGCTTCCGCTTGGCCATACGACTCCAGGATGCACGACTTAGCCAATTCAGCGGGCGCAACTCGTAGTCCCGTTCGCGCTTCGACCCGATCGGGCAAACTGGAAGCCGGCGCCGCGCGGGCGTAAGCTGCGGTCATGGATGACGGCGGCATGATCGTGGCCGATCAACTCGTGAAGCTGTTTCCCCAGCCGGACGGCCGCGAGAAGGCGGCCGTCGATCGGCTGAGCTTCTCGGTGGCGGCGGGGCAAATCTACGGACTGCTGGGCCCGAACGGGGCGGGTAAGACGACCACGCTGCGAATTCTCAGCGGCCTGATGCAGCCCACGTCCGGGCGAGCGGTCCTGGCCGGGCACGACGTGGCCCACGACCAACGGCAGGTCAAGCGCGTCATCGGCTTCCTGACCGCCAACACCGGCCTGTACCAGCGGCTCTCGCCGCGCGAGCTGCTGACCTACTTCGCCGAGCTGCACGGCATGGAGCCGGCCACCGCCCGGGCGCGCGTCGAGCAGCTCGTCGACCGGCTCGACCTGCGCGGTTTCGCCGACCTGCGCTGCGGGGCCCTCTCCACCGGCCAGCGGCAGCGCACCAGCATCGCACGCGCCCTGGTGGGCGACCCGCCCATCCTCATCATGGACGAGCCGACGCTGGGCCTCGACGTGCTGAGCAACCGCGTGATCCTCGACTTCATCATCCGCGAGCGGCGCGACGGGAAGACGATCCTGCTGTCCACGCATTACCTTGACGAGGCCGAGACCATGTGCGACCAGATCGGCCTGCTGCACGACGGACGGCTGATCGCCGAGGGCACGATCGAGCAGCTTCGCCAATCGTCGGGCCAGCAGCGCTTGTCGGATATCTTCCTGCAACTGGTCGCAGCGAACTCGAACGGAGCAGGCGACGTATCGTATCAGAACCCACCACGCCAAGTGGTGGGCCAGGACGGCTGAGACTTCGCAGGCTCTAAGGAGCACGAGAGTCCGCAGCGCTCGCGCCGCTCGCCTTGGCGGCGAGGGTTCTGATTGAAATTGCTGTGATTGGAATTGCCCATGCCCAGACCGATTATCGGCATAACCAGCAGCTTCTCGGTGGATGAGGGCGACCCGCCCAAGCCGCGCAGCTTTGTGAACGCCGCCTATGCCGATGCGATCTTCGCGGCCGGCGGCATCCCGCAGCCGATCCCAACGCCGCCGGACTTCGACGAGGCGCTCTTACGCGACATGCTTGGGCTTTTCGACGGGCTGCTGTTTACCGGCGGGCCGGACATCGACCCGCGGCACTACGGCCAGGCCAGACACGCGCGCACGAAGCTGCTGCACGAACGGCGCGACGCGTTTGACCTGGCCTGGTTCCGCGCGGCCGATCGGAGCGTTAAGCCGACGCTGGCCATCTGCCTGGGCTGCCAGATCGCCAGCGTGGCCCGCGGCGGCTGCCTGATCCAGCACGTCGACGACGTCCCGCGCCCGTCAGCCGTCGAGCACTATCGTCCCGACCACACCAGCGCCTATCACGACGTGATGGTTGACGCGGACTCGCGGTTGGCGCGGATCGTCGGCCGGACGCAGTTCGAGGTGAATAGCCGCCATCATCAGATCCTCGACGCCGCCCAGCTCGGCGGGCGACTGCGGGCGGTCGCTTTCGCGCCCGACGGCGTGGTCGAAGCAGCCGAGGACCGCGACGGCAAGTTCATGATCGCCGTGCAGTGGCATCCAGAAGACCTGACCGATCGCCCCGAGCACCTGCGGTTGTTTCAGGCGCTGGTCGAGGAGGCTGCCGGGCGCGCGTAATTCGGGGCCGTCGCGAGTGACAGCGAGCGCTTTGTCTCAACGGAATTGCGGAATAGACGACGGCAAGCCAACGCGCATGAAGAACCGTGCGAACGCTTGCGAAACGTGCTCGATAAAGGGTAAGCGCAGTCGCCAACGATCGCCCAGTTCGATGGCTCGCGCCGTGAGGTAGTCGAACGGCAAGCTGTAGATCTGGCGGAAGTCGACCACGAGCGATTCGCCATTGTCCTCGGGGTTTGTCATGGAGGCGAGGAGATGTAATCCCTCCACTTTCCCCTTGAGCACCTCGTTCCAGCGCTTCCGTGGACGCCAACGCGGATCGAACTGCTCGAATTCGGCAATCGGCCAGATCGGGCAAAGCGCGACCAGCGGCACCCTCGCGTGTTCAAGGTCGCAGCTCTGCGTCAGCACGATCAAGTCGAATTCGTCGGCGGTAACGACCGGCAGTGGAAGGCCTGTTCCGAAGTTTGGCGGAACGACCGGAACCTAGCAATGTGGCAGGTAGTCCCCTTGTCGGAGTGCAGGCCCGTGCACGGATTCCCAGAACCGTTCAGCCGGCGCTTCCATCGGCGGGATACGGAATCGGTCGCCCGCGGCCGCGAAACTCGACCTGAACGGGGATCTCTATGCGCCGCTTTGGTGGTAGCGGCGTTACGGCGACATCCTGAGACGGTTCTCGCGCTGAGGAGGCTCCACCATCGGCAGGCTCGTCTGCGTGCGATGGGTGATTCGTCGATTCCCGAAGCACAACGTCCATCGCACCATCATAGCATCGCTTGGGACGCGTTGCAATATACGCAAGGCGTTGCATCGTCGCGGCGTGAGAGTTACAGGCGTCCTCCACCATGACCGTGCATTGGCTGATTCTGAGAACGTCGTGACCAAGCGACGGCCGATGCCATGCGCTGCGGGTGCATGGCACCGGCCGGTCGGTGTGGAAGCTTGCGTGGCGGCTACGGGCAGTCGGCCGCGCTGGCGCCGTTGAAGGGCTGCATGGTCTGCGCGCCGTTGAGCAGTTGGACCATACGCAGCAGATCTTGCGTATTGGCCGACCCGTCGCGGTTGACGTTGTAGCGGGCGCTGTTCTCGGCCAGCGCGGCGGCGCCGTTGTTCAGCGCGCGTACCAGCTCGAGCAAGTCCTGCGTGTTGGTCGTGCCGTTCATGTCCAGGTCGCCCGGCAGCGAAACATATTGCAGCTTCTGATCCGGCGCGGTCCCGGCAAACGTCAGGGTCAGGCAGGCCGTCGGCGGGATAACGCCGCTGAGGAGGATGCCGTAAGGACCACTGCCCGAGCCGCTCACGGCGAGCACGGTCGGACAGGGCGCGCCGTCAGCACCGGTGCACGTGATCGTGATGTTGCCCGGCGCGGGCTGCGGCGTCGGTGCAGCGGAGAACGTGACCGAGATCGGCTGATAGGCCATGCCGCCCATTGCCGGCGTACCAGCTCCGCCAATGCCGTGCGTCAGCGCCGCGCCGTCGCCGGTGTCGAGCACGTCGCGGAACGGCTGCTGGCCGGCGACGTACGGGTTGTACGATGGAGGATTGGCCGAAGTGATCGTAATCCCACCGCCGCCGCCGCAGTCGAACGGAACGCAGTCCGAACCGTCGCCGCCGTATTCGCCGGCCTGGGCTTCGCACTGCGCGGCCGTCAGGATCGCACAAACCTGGTTACCGCCGTTCGTGGTGCAACACGCTCCAGTTGGGCCTGGGTCTACGTCGCACAAGTCCGGCGTGCACACCGTCCCGTCGCCGTGATACGTCGTGCCGGGCGACGAGTTGCACAAGCTGCCGCTGACCTCGAAACACGTGAGAATGATCGTCCCCGGAATCGGTGCGCAGCAGGCGCCCACCGGTCCTGCGTGGCAATTCACGTCGGCGCACGTGGTGTCATCGCCCTGATAGACTCCGCCGGACGCGGCGCAGCCCTCGGCGAAGAAGATGCCGCAACTCTCGTCGGGCAAGCAGCAAGCGCCGCTCGGCGTCGGCGTGCCGCCGCAGGGATTGTCGGCGCACAGCGTGCCGTCGCCCTGATAGTCGCCGGCCTGTGCGGCGCATTGCGACGGGCTGGTGTCGAAGCAGAACGGCTGAATGCCGTCGACGAACAAGCAGCATGCGCCGGTCGGCTCCGGGATCGGCAGGCACTCGATGTCGTCGCACGTGGCCCCGACCCCGTGAAACGTGCCACCCTGGTCGCCGCAGTCCTGCTCGCCGGCCGAGAAGCACACCGAGGTTCCCGGATTCTCGATGCAACAGGCGCCTTGCGGCGTCGGGTTGCAAAGGAATGGCGCGCAAATTGATCCGTCGCCATGATAGGTTCCACCGTTGGCGGCGCAGGCTTCCTCCGTGAACTCGAAGCAGCCCATTATTCCGCCGCCGGTGATACAGCACGCGCCGGTCGGCTCGCCGCCGCCAGCCCAAGTGACGTCCGCGACGACACTCCAGACAGCCAGTGTCGCCAACACACCCCATCTGCGTAACCGCGTCATCGAGATTTCCCCCTGCCGCTCCAGGCGCCGCCGTCGATGTGTGCGGCGCCGAAGCGGTTGCAGAACGTTATGGACACGGCGTGACCGCCACGCCGTTGAACGATTGAACGGTGTTGGCCCCGTTGAGCAACTGCACCAGGCGTAGGAGATCCTGCGTGTTCACGCTGCCGCTTCGATTCACGTCGAACCGCGGCAGATTCGCGGGTAGTGCCGCTGCACCGTTGTTGAGCGCCTGCACGGCACTCAAGAGATCCTGCGTGTTGACCACGCCGTTCATGCTGACGTCGCCGGGCAGCGACTGGTATTGCAGCGATTCGTCGGGTTGCGTGCCCGCGAACGCCAGCGTCGTGCAGCCGCCAGGCGGAATGACACCACTCAGCGTAATCAGGTACGGACCGGCTCCCAGCCCGGTCACGTCCAGCACACTCGGACACGCGAACGCCCCAGCGCCGGCGCAGGTGACGGAAACATTGTCCGTGGCCGGGGCGGGCAAAGGCGCCGAGTTGAACGTCACCTGCACCTGCCCGTAGTTGATCGAGTCTTCGACCGGCGTCGTCAAGCCGCCGATGCCGTGCGCCAGCGCCGCACCGTTTCCCGTATCGAGCACGTCGATGAACGGCTGCACGCCGGGCACGAACGGGTTGTCGAGCGGCGGGTTGGCGGAAACCAGCTCGACCGCAACTTCGACCGGATTCACCGTGGCGGTGAAGACGCCGCTCGTGCCGTCGGCGAACGAGAGACCGAAGATCAGCGTGCCAGCGTCAGTGAAAACCGGGCCGTTGTAGCCATTGAACACCACGAGATCGCCGTTGAAGCTGATCGCGCTGATTTCGCGCAGATCACTTCCATCGCCGGCCACGTCGAACAGGTCGCCAAACTGCACGATCTTCCGCAGCGCAGACAGGGGATCGAACACGTACAGTCCTGTGTTCGCAAAAGAGTCCGGCCCGGGACCATCCAGCTTGGCCTTGAACGCCACCTGCCCCAGCTCGTTGATGGCCGGCGCCTCGAACGTCGAGACGAAGGGATTGCCACCGGCCCCGAACAGCACCTCCGGCCCGGCGTCCGGCGGGGCGTCGCCGCTGCGCGCCAGCGGAATCACATTTCCGTTCACGTCTGCCAGCCACAAGCTGTCGCGATTCGCGAACGTTGTGCCGGCACCGGTGAGAAACGCGAAGAAGGCCACTTGCCCGGCGCTGTTCAGCCCCAGTGGGCCGTTCTGAATGAAGAAGCCGAAGAAATCAAACTGCACGCCGGCCGGCAGGCCCGGCGCCTGCGTATCCGTCTGTGCGAGAAGGAACAGCTGATCCTGGAAGTGCAAGTACAGCGCCTCGCCCGTGATCGTGCCGTTCGTGTTGAGCGGGGACGTGAACGCCACCGCGTCGCCGCCGCGCGTGCTGAGGTTCTTGAACGGCGAGCCCAGCACGCTCGGCCCGAACCCGATCACGTTAAACGGGATCTCCGGCGCCGGATCGCCTTCGCGGATGACGAAGATGTGCTCGCCATCGCGCAAGTGCCAGAGGCTGGTGTCGTTCTGCTGATTCACGTTTGGCCCCGACAGGGTCGCCGTGAACGAAAGCTGCTGGCCGGTCGGGTCGAATCCGACCATGCTCGCGCCGGCGAAGTCAAGCCCGGGGAGCGGCGATGGTGTGCCGGCTTGAACAGCCACCGCCAACATCCCCGAGCCATCAGTATAGAGTGGGAAAGCGTTGTTGAACGTGATGCCCGGCCCCTTGATGGACAGGTTCATTCCGAACACGCTGGCCGGGCTGACGTCGGGCTCACCCCCCAACGTATCGAACGTGACACCCTCGTCAAAGCCGGGCGCCGGGTCGTTGGCGCGCGCGATCTTCGTCAGCTCGCCCGTGCGGTCGGTCCAGAAGCCGGTCGCGTTGTCGAGCACGCCGTTGCCGTTGCAGTCGCACACGTCGCCGCCAAACAGCCGCGAGCTGAAGAACACGTGTCCGTCGGCATCGACGCCGGGCGCGCCCTGGCCCTGCGCAAGTGACACCAGAAAGATGAACTGCGCCCCCTCGGTGCCCGGCGCGGGCTCACCGTCACGGACGACAAGCTGCAACGGACCGGTTCGCTCTGACCAGATGCCGGTGGCATTGAATGGTGGGTTCACGCCGGGGCCGACCAGGTTGGCGTAGAAGACGGCGCGGCCGTCGGCGGCGATCCGCGGGTTCAAAAAGCTCGCGAACGTCGCGCCGGGTTCGGTACCCGGCGCGGCCATGCCCGACAGGGCGACCGTACGAAACGTGACATCTTCACCTCCGGCCCGGACCAGACCGGCCGTGAACACGACGAGGGCGAGTGGCGCGCGACGCGCAAGAAACAAGCCGGGCTCGGTTGGGCGAAGCATTCGTGACTCCAGTTCGTAACGCGGATGTACGACTCCATGTGCCTAATGTGCCGCGCGCCGAGGGCCATTGCAGACGGCCTTGCCGCACCCACAGCACCTCATGGTCCCGCAGCGTCGGCGTACCGGCCCGGTCCAGGACTCGAATCCGTCCTGGAACGCCAACCAATTCACCGTGCGCGGAATCTTGCCAGGTGTGGCATGCCCAAGCGCAGCGCGGGCATGAAGGAACAGCGACCCGCGTTATGACCGCTCGCGGCACGGCGGGGTTGGCCACGGCACACCGGCGGATGGCCGCGCATCGCGCGCGGACCGTTAGATCGGTGGGGACTGCAGCCCTGTTCAGCCGCGCGCGGGCCAGCTCGGCGTCCAAGCCGCGGGCACGCGGCCGGTTTGCGGAGTTCACTACGGGTCAGACCGAAGTCAGTACCGGTTCGAGCAATGTACGCAGCGCTTGCCGGGCGCGGTGCAGGCGCGTTTTCACGTTTGCCCGGCTGGCCCCGAGCAGGCAGGCCGTTTCGTCGGTATCGAGCTCCTCGATGTCGCGCAGGAGCAAGACCGTGCGATACGAGTCGGGCAATTGGTCGATGCAGGCCCGCACGTGCTCGCGCAACTCGGCAGCGCGCGCGGGGTCGACGGCGGTGCGCCAAGGGCGGATCGGCGTGCGATGGTGCCCGTCGGCGTCGAACGCAGCCAATAGGCTGTCGATCGACGTCGTCCGCTCCGGACCGCGCGCCCGCAGGCGCATCAGGCACGCGTTCACGACAATGCGGTGCAGCCACGTGCTCAGCTTCGACTTGCTCTCAAATGACCGCAGCCCACCGAAGGCGGAGATGAACGCGTCTTGGACCGCGTCGGCCGCGTCCTGCTCGCAGCGCAGAAAGCGGCGCGCGGTAGCCAACATCCGCCCAGCGTACGCACGCACGAAATCACGGCACGCTTGCGGCTGCCCGGCGCGCACGCGATTGAGCAAGTCGAGCTCGTCGAAGCCGTCGGCGCGCGCCGGTTGCAAGCCGTGCGGGTCGCGACTCGATGTGGCCAACGTCGTCATCGGAGGTCCTCCAGTTGTAGAACTGCCGTCAGGTAACTCGAGCAGGCGGTGATTTGGGCGCCGCGTGCCCTCAGCTCGCGCAGGAGGCGCACGCCCCGTGTATCCGCAAACGTGACCTGCGCGAGATCCAACGTTGGCAGTGAAGCGTGGTCATTGACGCCGCGAAAAAGCGCCGCGACCTCGTCTACCCACGGTCCCACGAGTTTGCCCTCCAAGCGCCATCGACGGGCGGGGTGGTCGTCGGTACGCGTGATCCTGAGCATCTTGGACGTCTCCGTCGTTCGTCGTATACGGCTGGTCGAAGCGGGGTCGCGGACCCCGAGCGTGCCGCTGGCGCGGAGCTTAGCGCGGTGTTGCAAGCTCCGACGCCGTGTGCGCATCGATCTCGATCGGCTCAGACTCCCGAATCACAAACCATCGGCCGCGCGGCATGACTGACCTGTAAACCTCGCACACGCCCTCCGGCCCGCTCGCCACAGCGACCAGCCGAACGGCCACCGCAAGTCCGTCTGACAGCATCAACTCCCGATTCACGACTGCACCCGGTTCCGCGCCGCACTCGCGGCGTCCCGTACTGGTTCCACGCACGGATCTAAAGCGCCGGCGGGGTCGCCTCGATCCTCAGCGAACGCCTAGTGCAGCCGCCGTGCCAGGCGAAATGCCGGCAGCCGAAAACGTCGTAACGTCAGCATTGAACGAGACTTACGCGAGGTGGCCGGCCAGCCGGGCGCACGCGCGCCGGCGCCGTTGCAATGGGCGAATCACGAGCGTTCGTGGGGACTACGAAGCTTCGTGGGTCGAGCGTGTGATACCGAGCCGCTTCAGGCGGCTGCGCAGCGTGTTGGGGTGCAGGTCAAGAATCCGGGCGGCCCCGTGCGGGCCGTCGATCACCCAGTTCGTTCGATCCAACACCGTCCGGATATGGTTCCGCTCGACCGCCTCAAGACTTGGCGGAGTCTCTGCCGGGCCGGGGGCGACGACGCGGCCGAGCGCGGCGGGATCGACTTCGAGAATCGGCGCGGTGCTCAGGATGACCGCTCGCTCCAGGATGTTCTCCAGCTCGCGAACGTTGCCCGGCCAGCGGTAGGCCAGGAACCGCTGCATCGTGTCGCGGCTCACACCTTCGATGGTCTTGCCGATGCGCGCGGCATAGCGATTGAGCAGAAACTGAACGAGCAACGGGATGTCGTCGCTGCGCTCGCACAGCGGCGGCAGTTGGATCGGGAAGACGTTCAGGCGGTAGTACAGGTCTTCGCGGAACTTGCCCTCGCGGACCATCCTGGCCAGGTCGCGGTTGGTGGCGGCGATCACGCGCACGTCGGCCTTAATGGTGGTGCTGCCGCCGATGCGGTCGAACTCGCGCTCCTGCAGGACGCGCAGCAGCTTCACCTGCACGTCCGGCGGCACCTCGCCAATCTCGTCCAGGAAAATCGTGCCGCCCTGGGCCAGCTCGAAGCGACCGATGCGGCGGGCGATCGCGCCGCTGAAAGCGCCCTTCTCGTGGCCGAACAGCTCGCTCTCCACCAAGCCGGTCGGCAGGGCGGCGCAGTTGACCTTGATGAGCGGTTTGTCGCGACGCTTACTGCTTGAGTGGATGGCGCGGGCGATCAGCTCTTTACCCGTGCCCGTCTCGCCGGTGACCAGCACGGAAGCATCGGTCGGCGCCACACGCTCGACAAGCTGCAGCACCGCGGTGAGCGCCGGACTGCGGCCGACGATCTCCTCGAAGTTGTGGACCGATTTGATCTCTTCCTGCAGATAGACGTTCTGTGCCCGCAGCCGGGCCTGCTCCTGCTCCATCAGCACGCGGTCGGTGATGTCGACGAACATCGTGCGCGTGTACGTGCCGCCGGGTTCGGGCTTGGACCACCACTGGATCCAGATCGGCTGGCCGTTGTCGCGGCGGCGCAGCTCGAGCACGACGCCGCTCATATCGGTGCCGCGCCCGATCGACTCGAACGCCTCGCGCACGCGCCGCTGGGCTTCCGGCGTGTCCGGGATGAAGGACATCCCCACCGTTCCGGGCACCTGTTCCGGCGTGATGCCCAGAATCCGCATGGCGGCGCGGTTGGCACTGATGAAGCGCGAATCGAGCGCCTCATGCACGTACGCGATGGGCGCTTCCTCGAACAGATCGCGAAAGCGCTCTTCGCTCTCAGCCAGGCGCTGCTCGGCGCGGAGACGCATCAGTTCGGAGGCCGCCCGGGCCGCGAAGATGCGGAAAATGAACATCCGCCGCGGCTCGGGCGGCATGGGGCGGTCGTCGAACACGGCCAGGTGTCCAAGCGTGTTGCCGTCCATGTCGCGGAGCGGTACGCCCAGGTAGCTCTCGATGTGCATCTCGACCAGCGGCCGATCGTCGGGAAACTTCTGGCTCACACCGCTCGCGTGGTGACAAAGACTCCCGAAGACCACGTCCTGGCAGGGCGTGCCGCGCAGGTCCCATTCCACGTTATCGACGATGCCGCCGTCGCGCCAGAAGGCGATCGTGCGAACCCGCGTGCCGCCGAGGAACTCGGCCACGAAGGCGTGCCTCGTGTCGGTGGCCGCCGCCAGGTGCCACACCAGCGAGCGAAAAAACTCCTCGCCGCTCACGCTGGCCGTGCCCTCGACAATCGCCCGCAACGCGGCCATCTCGTCGCCGGAGGGTGTGGCGTCCTCAGCCGGTGCGGTCTGGGACGGCGAAGGCGATGCAAACGATTCGCTGGCGCGTGTCATGGTTGTTGGCGAGGCAAGAGCGCGTACCACGCGGCCAGGTTGCGGACATGCTCGCCATGGTCCGCGCCTTCATCACCCGCGAAGCCAAGGACGTGGAAGTTGCCCAACTCGGCCCGCGTGACGCGCCGCATATTCCCAGGGCCTGACGCGGGGTCGCTCGTGCGCTTGGCTCCGACAACCGCGATGAGCTCGTCGGCCGTCTCGGTTGTGCTGGCGTAACCCGGCGGGTTCTGGGCCGAGTGTGTGATCAGCATGTATTTCCTTGCGGCAGCGGCTTCCCTGGCGAAGCGGCGAAAGTCCGCCATCTTGATGTCGTCGAGCTTGTGATCCTCTGCGGGTCCGTCATATCCGCAGTAGAGCGAATCGGCCAGCACGATGCCGTCGATTTGATCGAAATAGTCTGGAACGCGCAGGATCGCCCGCAACGCGCCGAATCCGGCACTGAAGCTCGTCAGATACAGCTGGCCGAGCTTCGCTGGCGGCTCAATCCGGCCGGACGAACTGAGCGATTCGAGCGAGCTGCGGATCACATCGCCGAGCAAGTTCGGATCGCCGAACGGCTCTTCATACGACTTCGACAGGCCGGGTCGATTGATGCTGACCACCGCGGCGGTGAGCCCGGCTTTCTCGGCACTCTGAACCACCAGGTCCGTCGCGGCGTGAAACTGGATCAGGAGATCGATCGTCCCGTCGCGCGGCGCAAACGTGCTCGGCAGGAAAAGCTTGCCAATCCCGTCCGGTCCGACCGGCTGCGTCGTCAGCGGCGCCGATTCGACCGGCGTCGATGTGAATTCCAGCGACCAGTCCCATTCGTCGTAGTACAGGTTCTTGCCGTCGATCTCGATCTCGCCGCGCTGAAAGTCGTTCGGCTCACTGCGAAAGCTGTTCTTGGGCGGGTGCAGCTCGCGGGCGTAGTCGAGGTTGACGATCAGCCGATAGGCGTCCATGTGCCCGAAGTAGAATTCGCGCACCTTCGGGTCGGCGTGGTCCTGCAAGCCGAATGATGGGTCGGCCGGCAGCCAGCCCCAAGGCTCGACATAGAACTCGGCCCAGTCGTGCATGTTCCAGCCGACCGGCCGCAGCTCCCAGCCCGATTGCCAGCGGGCCGGCACGCCGGCCGCCCGGCAAAGCGTGATGAAGGCCATGCCCTGAACGCCGCAATCGCCCTTGCGCGTGGTCAGCGCCTTGTCCGACAGGTTCGGGATCGTGCTGTACTCCAGTTCGGCGCAGTAGCGGATGTTGTTGCAAACCCACAGATAGATGCGGCGTGCCTTGACCAGCGGATTCGTCTCATCGCCAACGATCTCGGCCACGAGCCGCTGGACGAGCGGTGTGAACACGATGTGCGGCGGGCGCTCGATCGTGTTCTGGCGGTAGGCATCGCCATCCTGCTCATAAGGCTGCGCCTTGTCGGCGTTCAGCCGCGGATAGTACGCACGGCTCGTGAACTCGAATTCGGCCGCAAACTCGACCGGCTTGCTGGCGTCTTCGATGACGTGTTCGAGATAGAGCGTCCGCTGCGGATGGCCGTTCGGCGCGATCACGGGCTGGCCGGGCCCGGCAGCGATCAGCTTGACGTCGGTCTGACGGCGATACTCCTGCGGATAGGGCAGCCAGCAGCGAACCACCGCGCCGGTCTTGACCAGCGGATGGCCGTCGTTGACCTTCAGCTTGTAGCGCACACGGTGCCGCAGCGGCCCGACCTCGGCCGTGTTCGACGATTCGGCCTGCTCAATCACCTTGGCCAGATGGTCGGTCAGGACAAACGTCTGGGCCGGCCGCGTGGTTGGCCCCGCCGCTTCGCGCGCCCGGCCGCGACGCTGGCGCGCCTCATCGCGGAAGCGGTACAGATTGCTCGGCTCGCGATTGAAGTAGCGGATTTCGCCGTCGATCGTGCGGAACTGCAGACCTCCCGCCTGCCGCCACTTGTCTATGTCGTCGGGCGTCACGTCCGGGATGCTCTTGCGAAGCTTGGCCAGCAGTTCGTTCGCGGAGAGGGAAAAGTCCAGCCGGATCCGGCGGAGAATCTCGAGCGCCACCTCGGCTTCGCGGTCGGGCTTGCCGTCCGGCCCGCTCAGCTTGGCACGCAGCCTCTCCTCGGCATGACGAAAGTCGCCGGCTTCGATGGCGGACTGGATGTCGTCGGCTTGCGCGCCGGCTACCCAGGCGCCGGCGCTGGTCGCGATCCACAACAGGGCTGCCAGAGTTCGCATTCTCGATCGACTCGGGTCTGAGCGATCTGCGCGCACGACCAAGCACTGCCCGTGCGCTTAGCCAATGATCCCGCCCGCGACGCAGTCTGCGCTTGCCTGCGGTGGAGCCGCGGGTGACGCCTGCGACCGCCGGGGCCCGTCGCTCGCCGGATTATATCGTCCGCCCATGGCTTTGCATGCGACCAACTTTGACCGGGTGCATGACCGCTCTTGCGTGGCACGGGCTTGGGGTCCCCTTCCAGCCCGTGAAGCGTCGCAGGGGCTTCCAGCCTCTGCAGTCGCCGACGCGACGAGCTTCGCCACGGCCGGCCTCCGCGCCACACTGCGACCCACGACCATGACCGAAGCGCCAAACGAAGCCACCGACACCCAACAGCCTCGTCCTCCGCCTGCGAAGTGGCGCAGCGTCCAGGACCCGCACGGCAAGGACGCTCGCGCTCCGCCCAGCCACTGGCGCGCGGAGTATGCCGCCACGTGCTTATCTCCAGTCCGCGAAGCTCCGACGCCGGCCAGACCCGCGTTTCTAAGGCCCCAGGCGGGTTCGAAAAAAATTCTTGAAATCGCGCGCGCGAAAGGCAAAAAGTGCGATCTATACCTATAGAGACCCGTTGCTCATCGTCAGGCGGGTGTGGGTCTGAGCCGGTCTTGCGATGGCCGACCGGCCAACGCAGATGCCGCGCGCCTGATCTCCGAACTCTGGATTCTGAACTCTGGATTCTGAACTCTGAGCTCCGGTAGGAGCCGTTTCCGACGGCGACTTGCATCGCGCGAGACGGAGGTGGGCAATGGAAAGAGCACAGCTCGATAGCGACCCGGCCGAGTGGGCGGCCCTTCACCGAACCGAGTTGATCGGTCACCTGCGCCGCGTGGTGGGCCGCGCCAACGGCTCACCGATCGACTGCGACGACCTCGCTCAGCAGGTGTGCCTGACGGCCAGGCGCCGTGCGTCGGACCTGCGCGACCGCTGCCCGGCCGCGCTGAAGTGCTGGCATTGGCGCCTGGCTAGGCGCGTCGCCATGGATGCCGTCCGAGCCCGGCGTGCCCGTAAGCGCGGCGGTCCCGGCCGGCGAAGCGTCGCCTGGAGCGCGGGCGTCCCCGCCCGTCACAGCGAGGACACCCCCGCCCGGAGCGCGGGCGGCTCCGCCCGCTCAACCACCTTCGGCGATGTCGCCGGCACCGAGCCCGGGCGCCCGCACGGGCTCCGCCCCGCGCCCGCACCGCACGAGATGGCCCATCAGCGCGAGCTGGACGCCATCGTGGCGGCCGCCGTCGCCGAGCTGCGCGAGACCGATCGTGCACTCATCGTCTGCCACTACATCGAAGGCCGCCCGCTGGCCGAGTTGGCCGAAGAGCGCGGCGTGACCATCGGCGCGGTCAAGGGCCAGGTCCGCCGTGCACGCCAGCGCCTGCTCGCTCGGCTCGAACACCTACGGGAGAGCATCTATGCTGACAAGTAGCCAGAAATCTTGAAAAAAAGCGCACCGCGCCCGGCCTTTTGGCGTCCTTTATGGTGTCCGGCATAGCGCCGACCTCCGGGTCGGCGACGCCCGGTCCGTGGCAGTGGGGAAGTCTGCCGCTCCGCCCTTGCCGCTTTGAGCTCGTACGTTTGGCCGTTGGCGCGCAGCCAGGCTGCGCGCCGCCGTCGTTCGCCGAGAAGGGATGGATTCTTACTTAGTACGTCAAACGGAGGTCATGTCATGGTGCGCGATCAGTTGTCGGGTCTGGGCCTGTTCCTGTGGTACCTCTACCGTCCGCGCCTGCGCCGCCGGCGCGTGTTTGTCGGGGCCGTCTCGCTCGTCTTGTGCCTTTCCGTGACGGCCCAGCAGACGCAGGCCATCCCGATCCTGATGACGACAACGCTGCCCAAGATGCCGCACGTGGGGCCTACCTTCGGACAGTTGTTCGGCGCCTATGCGCGCATGGCGCTACGCGCGATCGGCGGTCTGCTACCGACTTCGGGCGGCTCGGCGCCGTCGCCAGCTGCACCGACGGGCATGCCGAATCCCTGGCAGGCTGCCGACCCCGCGGGTCCGTATTCACTTGTAAACCTGTCAAACGGCACGCTCTTTACCAGGCTTCGCATCGTGTCTTGGGACGGGATAGACTTCAGTTTGTATCATTCAGCGGGCAATCCCGCCACCACCATAGGCGGGAACTGGTCGCATTCGTTTTCGGATAGGCTGCACGTGTCGGGAAGCTCGGCCGCCTACTACACGGCCGATGGCCGCGAAATCGACTTCACCATCTCGGACAACCAGGCCGAGAACACGATCTATCGCCTCAAATTGAGCTACAACTCCAGCACGAGCGAATGGACCATCACTCGTGCAGATCAGACGAAGCTCGTATTCGCCAGCGGCAAGCTCCAGAGGGTTGTCGATGCCAGCGGCACCGAAACAACGATGCACTATACGAACGGACTCCTTGACACGATCACCGATGCAGCCTCGCGCGTCCTCAGCCTCTCGTACACCAGTGGACGGCTTACGGGGATCAGTGCACCGCCGCTGAGCGAGTGGAACGCAACCACGGAGGAATTCGACGACGTCGACCGAAACTGGGCGCTGGCGTATGACCCGGTCCGCCATGTGTTGACGCAGGTTACGAACGCGCGTGGTCACCAGAACGCTTTCACGTACACAAGCCTGATTTTCCTGGCGACCGTAACCGACTACGAGAACAAGACCTGGAACTACTACTACACCAACGACCGCTGCACGAAATGCAAGCACCCCGCTGTCTCTGACTATGTCGTCGGCGGCAGTCCCATCCGTTATGAGCGCAACTACACGTACACCGCCTCGAGCGGCCACGTGACCAAGACGGTTGTCACGGATGAGCGTGGCGAGGACTGGGAATACAATTTTGAGAGCGGCGGAAGATTGACGAGTACCAAAGATCCGCTGAACCGCACCACGGCCACTTTCGAGTGGAACGGCGACAACCGGCCCTGCTCGATCACGAATGTTCTTGGAGGTGAGACGACGCTGACCTATGACAGTGCCGGCAATCCCGAGACCGTCACCACGCCGCGCGGCACCACCACGATGGATTTCGACACGCTCAACAACCTCGTGTCCATTACGGATGCCCTGAGCCACACGACCACTTACGCCTACAGCGACACCGCCAACCCGACGCGCGTCACTCAGATCAATGGCCCGGGTCAGGCCGACATTGCCAACTTTGCCTGGGGCACCGGCACCGGCACCGGCGGCAACGGCACGCCCCCCGGCCAAGTCCAATCCATGGGCGATTCAAACGGCGTGCAACAGTCGACGATCTACGATGTGTTCTGGAACGCCGTGCAGACCAGTTCCGGGTGGTTTCAGTCGGGCGGCGGCCCGTCCAATTCAGCCGGCGATGCCTACCTGGTCAACAACCCCACCGGCGAGGCGCAAAGCCCCGGCCACGCGCTGGCGTCCGACGCGGACAAGGCTTGCGGCTGCAACGAGAGCTACGATGCCGAGGGTAACACCACCAAGTTTACCTGCCAATGTACGGAGGACTGCACCGGGCGACACGATCCGCCCGGCGAGGAGCCCGGTGGTGACGACGATCCGCCCGAGGCTGGCCCGTGCTCCGCTCCGGACGAATTTACCTACGATGGCAACAACCGCCTGACCTTCGCCCCCGACTCGCCCGGTGGCACGCCCTGCGACGGGCTCGGGCATCACTTCGAGTACGACGCGCGCGGAAGGCAGAAGTTATACAAGGCGGATGCTCCAGACGGGGCCGGCCAACGTTATTCCCAGATCGAGCGTTTCTGGTCCGACAGTACCGGGCGCTCGTCAACGCGGCAGACCGTTGAGCTCTACGGCGGCGGCACGGATACGCACATCTTCGAGCATGAATACAAGACCGATACGGCCGGCCGTCTTTCGGAGGTCTGGCGCAAGCGCAACGACGGCGACCTGGTGAAGGTGCTCTCATATGAGTATCAGGACGGACAGACCTCCTGGAACATCCGCGAGACGCGCCAGAACAACGTCGGATACACCGATTATTACCTGGACACCGATGGTGCGATCCGGGAAATTGCCCACTACAGCGGCTCCGGCACGCCGCAGCTTGCCGCCAGCTACACGTACACCCGCGACGATCTGGGCCGGATCACGCACGTCGATGAGTCGCGCTGGGATCCGGTCACGGAAGGCTACTTGACTGCCGACACGGACTATGCCTACGGCTCGGGCACGCTGGACGAGGACGACCTGGACGAGGACAGCACGGCTGAGGTCGAAGCTGACAAGCTGCATTACAGTTGGCTGGCTTCCCTCGGTGGCGGCAAGGCGTTAGAATCGGGGGACCCGAATCGGCTGGTCAAGGAGCGCCGCTACAGCAGCAGTGCCGCCATGGGGCCATACAAGAAAGAATATTGGTACGATCCCGGCGGAAATCGCTTGGCGATGCGCGAGTCCACGCCCGCCAGCTCGGAAGCCAATGATTCCCCGACCAAGATCACCCGCTACAACTACTGGTTCATGCCCAAGACCGACTTTTCGGGTGGGGACGATCGACCTTTCATGCCGCTGGTGAATGAGCCTTTCGAAGACGCGTACGAATGGTCGGGCGGGCCCTCGATGACCACCAGCGCGGGCCTGGATTACGAGGGCGTGGGCCAGAATAAGCTGGTGAGCAAGGAAGTCTTCGACCTCAATGACGAAAACCTCGCCACGGCGACGCGCTACGAGTACAAGGCTGCCATCGCCGAGGAGGGCTTGGCCGATCCCTACAACTGGAACTTCCTGGCCGTCAGCGCCAAGGTGACCCAGGCCGCCGAGCATGTGCAGGGTGGCTGGAATGCCACGAACGACAGCAGCATGGGGTTCCAGTACGACAAAGACATGCAGATGATCTCGGCCGGCAGCGAGGCCTATAAGTACGACATCTTCGGCCGGCGTTGGACGCGCAACACGGGACAGCGGGGTTGGTTCGTGGCCTATGACGGCCAGCAGGTTGCAGCCGAGTACGAGTTCCGGACGCTTTTCTCGACCTACACGATGGGCGCGCTTGGGCCGGCCATCCGCACGGATTGCAAGGAAAACTTCGACGACGATGACGACCAGGATGCCTGGTACCTGTGGGATGCGAGCGGCGGCGCTGTCGGGATGATGGTCTATGACGAGACCAGCGAGTCCTACCCCGCCGCTTTCCAGGTGCACGATGCCTTCGGCAACCTGATTTCTGAGCACAGTGGCGCCGCCGCGGCCGGCGCCAGCTACGCCTGGCGCGGCCAGGAAGGCAGCGAGAGTGATCTGGGCTTCGCGGAGAATGAACTCGGCACCCGTCTGGTCTACATGCAGGCCCGCTACTACGACCCGGAAATTGGTCGGTTCCTGCGTGCGGATGACCTGCCGATGGCGAGCACGACCTCGCAGGGGCTAAATCGATACCTGTACTGTGCCAACGATCCAGTCAACCAGTCAGACCCCAGTGGGCTTTTGATTGGCGAGGCCGTCGCCTTTGCGGCGGGA
>Ga0187892_10003137_pt1 | contig 30873 bp, 18 predicted proteins | sample MA1701073metaG_FD_139345 | JGI IMG/M metagenome (GOLD analysis project Ga0187892, IMG submission 139345) | Bio-ooze microbial communities from a basaltic lava cave in the Kipuka Kanohina Cave System on the Island of Hawaii, USA - MA170107-3 metaG ...
TGTCCTGAGGCCGAACGTGACGCAAACGCGTTGTTTCTGCATCGCCGCGGCGGACGGCTCACGACACGCAGCGTCGGCCGCATGATCGACAAATACATAAAACAGTGCGCCGATATTCACAACATCTCGCCGCACAGCCTGCGACATACGTTCGCGACGCACTTACTCGACTCGGGCGCGGACCTGCGCGATATTCAAGAACTGCTCGGCCACGCACGGCTCTCGACGACGCAAATTTACACTCAGGTCTCGATGGAAAAGATGATAGAGGTGTATGATAAATCTCATCCGAAGGCCTAGGATATTTCTAACTATTTCGACGTCTCTCCTCACGTTTAGCAATCAGATCCTCGCCTTTATAATCCATCCATAACTCAACCGTGCCGTCTGGGGATATGCGAGCGATAAAGGGTCTCTGTTGATTTAAGGTAAGGTTTGCAATCCTGCGGTAAAGCTAAGGTGAAAGCAGATATTTGCTGGTCACTTGTAATTGATGTGCTGGTAAAGAAAAAAGCGGCTGCCTCTGAAGATAAAATAGCCTGTTTCTCCAAAAGGTTTTTCTTGATCGCCTTGTCGCTACTGACAATGACCCAGTTATTTTCTCCACATGCACTTATCCACTCAACGTCAGTAGTATCCGGTGCAAAATGGTCATCATGAGCTATGACCATCAGACCCAGCTTTTTGAGACCATTGACCAGATCATAACGTCCCGATGACCGATCAATGAAAAAAGTGTGATCTTTAAGCTGCTCGGCGTAAGATGCCTTCGTAGTTGAGCGCTTCTTTGATCTTGGCTTTTTCAATACCATAATCGCGGGCAAGTTGGTTGATATTCTCGCCAGCTCTAAACCGCCCAGCGATTACATTAGTCGCGATGCCTGTACCAGTAACAGTAGGTCTGCCAAACCCAACAAGCGGATCAATAGAGATAGACTTAGGAGTATCTTTCAAATCGCTTGGGCGATTTTCCTTTTTGCCAAAACCGACAATTATTTCACGAGAAAAGGGATAAAGCCGAAGCGGCTTTGAGTCAAAATCTCGCTCCACTCTATACAGATATTGTTCAACTGCTTCCTGTATTACTTGCTGGCCAAATTGTGAAGCACATATGAGATCACCGGACTTTTTGATGAAAAGATCAAACTTATCAGTCCAAAAATCTACCTTCGCCAGCGGATTACGTTCAGGAAAAGTCTGTTCAAGATAGGAAAGAGCCAGTCTCACCTTTTGAAATCGAACATTATGGATACGACGGATACCAGATAGTACATGCAATTCAACTAAATTAGTGAAAGAAAGTAGATTTTTTTCTGGGTGCGGCAATTTAATTACCGGCTCCCAGAATTTTTTGCTTCCATCTTCAAGACGATATTTTCTACCAAAAATCCATGATCGTACCGTCTTTGAGTTAAGTTTTAAATAACGGCTAGCATCTCCCATGGAGTACAAGGGCATCTCTCTGGGATCGCCGCCATACATCTTTTCTATTTTTTCGTTGTAGATGCTGACTTTCATTGTTCTCCTTAGCTCTTAACAAATCTTTCTTCAATCCCAATTTTATATCATATGTGTCTAATAAATGTCGCAGTATCTTCAACAAATTTGAAGATACATACTAACTTGGCCTATTATGAGGTCTGTTTAAGGAAATAATAATGAGAAAAATCTACTTTGCGGTTGCCATAATACTTTCTTCCTTTGTCTCTTCGCTTGCGCAGGACAAGCTGCTCACGCTTGATGAAATTTTTAGTCCTGACACGACTAAGCGTGTGCGCTTTTCGGGGACGCCGGTTGCGGTGCAGTGGGCGGCGGACGGCAAATCGTTTAAGCAGACGATCAATGGTCGGCTGATGCGCGTCGATGCGGTGACTGGTAATGCTGCACCGTATTACGACAGCGGCTCGCTCGCGGCGGCGTTGATGCGCGTTGGGATAAAAGCCGACGAGGCGAACGCGATGGCGAATTCGCAAGGGTTGCAATTTAATTCAAACGAGAGCGGCATCTTGCTAAACGCGGCGAGCGATCTGTGGCTTTACGACATCGCGAGCAAAAACTTAAAACGCCTCACGAACAACAAGGACGAGGAGAAAGAGGCCGATCTCAGTCCCGACGGCAAGCTCGCGAGCTTTGTGCGCGGCAATAATTTATTTGTCGTCGATTTAGTAAAAGGCGGCGAAAAACAATTAACGCGTGACGGCCGCGAGGGCGACAAGGCGATCTATAACGGCTATCTCGATTGGATCTACGAAGAGGAACTTTACGGCCGCGGGCAAAAGCGTGGTTACTGGTGGTCACCTGATTCGCGTTACATCGCGTTTTTGCGGCTCGACGAAGAGCGTGTTCCGAAGTTCGTCATCGCAAACGACATCCCGAACGATCAGACGATCGAGACCGAGCATTATCCGCAGGCGGGCGACCCGAATCCGACCGTCAAACTCGGCATCGCCGATGTCGGCAAGGCGTCGATCGTGCCAAACGTCTCGCGAATTCCGGCTGTTGGTAACCGGCTGCCGCCCGTCTTGCAGCGTGTCGGCGACAGCGTAAAGTTCGCCGACATTTCGGCATACAAGCCGGACGATCTGCTCATCGGTCGCGTCGCGTGGTCGCCGGATAGCAAGGCCGTCATCTTTCAGGCGCAAAATCGCGAGCAGACTTTTCTCGATCTCAACGCCGCGCGATGCGACAACGGCAAGGTCACGCCGCTTTTGAAGGAGACGAGTCCGGCGTGGGTCGAGATTCACGACAATCCTTTTTTCTTAAATGACGGCAGCGCTCTCTGGCTGTCGGCCCGCGACGGTTGGAGCCATCTTTATCACTACGCGAACGACGGCAAATTGATCCGCCGCGTCACGAGCGGCAAGTGGGAAGTGCGCACGGTTTACGGCATCGACGCGGCAAACGAATACGTTTATTTTTCTGCGACAAAGGACAGTCACATCGCTGAGAACATCTATCGCGTGCGCATCGCGGGCGGCGATCCCGAACGCCTCACCCAAGGCGACGGCACGCACGTCGGCATCTTTAACAAAGACCTCACGCACTTCGCCGAGATGTGGAGCGACGTAAACAATCCTGCGCAGACGCGGCTTTACAAAGCTGACGGCACGCTCGTGCGCGTCATCAACGCAAACAAAGTCGATGCGCTCGCGCAATACAAACTCGGCAAGCCCGAGTATATGAAGGTCAAGACGCGCGACGGCTTTGAGATGGAAGCGTTGATGATCAAACCCGCCGACTTCGATCCGTCAAAAAAATATCCCGTGTTTCAGTTCACCTACGCCGGCCCGCACGCGCAATCGGTCGTGAACCGCTGGGGCGGCAGCCGCTATATGTGGTTTCATCTCTTAGCGCAAAAGGGTTACATCGTCTGGGTTTGCGACAACCGCACCGCGAGCGGCAAAGGTCAGGAATCGACCTGGCCCGTCTATAAACAAATGGGCGTGCTCGAACTGCGCGACATCGAGGACGGTTTGAATTATCTCAAGTCGCTGCCATACATCGACGGAACGCGTATCGGAATTCACGGTTGGAGCTACGGCGGATTTATGACGAGCTACGCGCTCACGCATTCTAAATCGTTCAAGATCGGCATCGCCGGCGGCTCGGTCACCGACTGGCATCTTTACGACTCGATCTACACCGAGCGTTACATGATGACGCCGCAAAACAACCGCGAAGGCTACGAGCGAACATCAGTCCTAAAAGCCGCTAAAGATCTCTCCGGCCGCCTGCTGCTCATACACGGAGCCATCGACGACAACGTCCACATGCAAAACACGACGCAACTCGCCTACGAACTCCAACGCGCCGGCCATCAGTTCGACCTAATGTACTACCCGACCCAACGCCACGGCCTCACCAACCAAGCCCAGGTCAAACACTGGTACTCAATGATGACGGAGTTTATTTTGAAGAATTTGTAGGATCACACTAGCCTTCGCGCTGCGTATCACGATCTAGGTAAATTGGTCGAAAAGCTGAGTTCGGTGTATTATGTGAGTTGTATGGCGAATACCAAGACAAAATCGAGTTCAAAAGTAACCGAAAACCAAGTTGCGAAACTTGCCAGGTCAGCCACCGGGTCAGCTTACAGGCGGGCTATGCGGACGGGTGATGTTTTGGTTTACAGGAATGCCGAGTTGCACAAAGTTGAAAGCAGCGGAAAGGTATCTGTGGTAAAAAAGCTCGAGCCACGCGTCCGAATCGCCAAGGGTTCTAAATTCGAGCTAGAACCTAAATCTGCATGAGGCCGCCTCGGCTCAGAATGTTTGCGGGACCTAACGGTTCTGGTAAAAGCACGATAAAAGACAGAATCTACCGTATCAACGCAAAGTGGTTAGGCGTTTACATCAATCCCGACGACATCGAAAGAGAGATCGCTCAGACCGGACACTTGGATTTTGGTCACTTTAACGTCAGAACTAACAGTCCCGGAATTCTCAATTTCCTCAAGAAGGCAGATCAACTGATCGATAACGGACTTTTGAGCGAAGTTTCCAAACTCCGTTTTAGAAAGAATTCGATCTTGCTTCAAGATGTATCCCTCAATTCCTATTTAGTTTCGGCAATCGCCGATTTCCTTCATGCGAGGCTTATTGCCTCAAAAACATCTTTCTCGTTTGAAACCGTCATGTCTCATCCGAATAAGATCGAGTTGCTTAGACACGCCCAGAAAAAAGGTTTCCGTAATTACCTGTACTTCGTGGCGACCGAAGATCCGGCGATCAATATTTCACGAGTGCAGATCCGCGTGCGTGAGGGCGGGCACGATGTGCCGCGCAAGAAGATCGTGGATCGTTACTACCGCTCGCTTGATAACTTGGTAAATGCGATACGTGTAACAGATCGAACCTATATCTTCGACAATTCCGGTGCACAAGCCACCGAAATAGCGGAGGTCACGCAAGGGAAAGATATAAAGATCAAGAACTCAAATGTTCCGGCATGGTTTAAGAAATATTTGTTAGACAAGATTTCGACATAATATACTACCCGACCCAACGCCACGGTATCTCCAACCAAGCCCAGATCAAACACTGGTACACAATGATGACGGAGTTTATTCGGCTTCGCCAGGCTGCGACAGACCCAGGTTTATTACTTCGTCCAATCCAAGAGACGCTTCTTGCTGATGACTACGCTTGGCGCATGGCTTCCGGTTTACTCCCAGAAGAATTTCAAACGGATTCAGAGATTGTCCAGAAGATAAGGACTTACCGAACAAGTCATGTTCCCCCAAAATTTATCGCGATTCGAGATTTACTTCTTCAAATTTTAGGTGGAAGTGAGAAGGCAATTATTTGGACAATTTTTGTTCAAAATGCGAAAAACTTACAAACATATCTTCACGCTGCAGGTTACAATGTTGAGCTTTTAATTGGAGAGGTCGATCAGCCGAGTCGGGAGATCATTGTCAGAAAATTCAATGACCCTCAAGATAGCGATTTTAGGATTGTGATCGCTAATCCGTTTGCCGTATCCGAGTCAATATCACTTCACAAAGGTTGTCATAACGCAATCTACCTTGAACGCGACTATAATTGTGCTAGTTTTCTTCAGTCCAAGGATCGCATCCACCGTTACGGTCTCCTTCCTGATCAGCCGACTAACTATTACTACACCATTTCGATTGACTCTGTTGACGAGATAATCGACGACCGGCTGAGTGAGAAAATTCGTCGAATGGAGCGGATCATAGATGATGAGATTCCACTCTTCTCTCGTCTCGATGATCTTGACGAAACTGACATCATCACTTCATTGATCGAGGATTATGCTCGACGAACTCAGTAATTACGAAAATCTTGGCACCCCAAGATTCTTTGCCGAGTTATTTGCTTTTCTAACGAGCGAGGGAAGGAATATCACCTCGAATGATGTTAAAGCGCATTTCTACAATCGCGCGATTGATGGTCGATATTCATTTGACGGCTGCGTACCACTGGCTCTCGCTGTCGGCGGCATCGCTCTCACTCCAAAAGGCCACATCCAAGTTAATGAATACTTGAGACCAACCTTGGTCAGCGAGCAGTACCTCAAAAATAGATTTCTTCAACTGATCCTAAAAGCTGTCAGCCAAGACGATATTTTCCACAGCATCTTTTGCTCCCAGTACACTTCGTACGACATCGTATATCAATTGATTCAAATTGACGCTGCTGCATTCCGTTTTAAGTACGCAAATTTCCGCGACTTATTGATCGCCTTCGATTTTCTTCGTCCTCATCCAGATCAAGCGATACGAAAGCTGATTGTTCACACGAAATACAGAAAAGTTTTTGATAGCATTCTTACCCCTGAAATAAAGCGGCGGAAGCTCGGTCTCGACCAGCTCGAACAGCTACTGGAGAAGAATCGATTGTATGGAGAAGATGCGGAAATTTGGGTGGAAAAGTATGAGCGGATTCGACTCGTCGAACACACGAATGTTAAGCGAGTTGAACGAATCTCCCAGTATGATGCGAATGCGGGTTTTGATGTGATTTCCTTCGAAACTGTTACTTCGTCCGAGTATGATCGCTTCATTGAGGTGAAATCATATTCCGGCACTCCCACTTTTTTTTGGTCACGTAACGAAATGGACATTGCTCGATTAAAGGGGAATTCTTATTACCTGTATCTCGTTGACCGGGATTTGAAGAACGACGAGAAATACTCACCCCTAATTATCCAAAATCCTTTTGAATATGTTCTCAGAAATGATAATTGGTCTAAACGTGTTGAAAACTACTACATCCAGCTATCCGATAAAACTGATGTCGATTTAATAGAAGTTTCGAATATTGAGTAACAGTATTTGACTCCCGCGGCGAAGTGTGGCGATGTCATCGTCCCAAAAACAAATTTAAGCTAGCTCGGTTTTGCGGCTTCTCGTTTGAGGAGAGCTGCGTCGGTCTAAAGATGCTTCGCGACGCCCCGAACGTTCGAGCCGCATACATCTATCGATGCAATACAAGTTTTAAATTTAGTTGTTGATAATTTTGTCGCAGATGCAGATAGTTCGGATCTGCATTGTTTCAATTTATGAACGCGGAATTTATTTCTCGCAAAAAGCAACCAACAAAAAAGTTCGTCGCATCTCAGCGGGTAAGTTTCGATCTTTTCGGGGCTAAATCAATAACATCGAGGTGATCCGGCGATGAGACGGACGGTATTTAGTTTACTCCTTTGGGTATTAGTGTGCGCATTTTCGACCTATTCGCAGAATGTTGTCGAGGCGGAGTCGAGCGTAAAGTTGGGTGAGAAGAGCGCTGAGGTTGCGCTTGTGATTCAGAATGATTCGCGCGGGTTTGACGCAACGATCGCGCTCGAACTTATCGACACGGCGGGGAATATTCATACGACAGCGACAAAAGGAGAAGTCGTTGACGAGGGGAAACGCGCTTACACGATCGAGGTGCCGCTCGGTGTTTTGTCGAGAACGACAGCCGACGATATTGCGTGGTATCGGTTGCGTTATCGCGTCGGCGACGTGTCGGGGATCGTCGCGATGTCGCAGCTTATCAAAGATCTTTTCGAGATCAAGATCATCGCGAGCGACATGGTGATGTCGGGGATGACACATCGAACGCGCGTTCGGGCCGTCAATCAGTTTGACGGCAAACCTGTTGCGGGTGTTATGGTTACGACCGTTCTCGAGATCGATCTTCGCGACAGCGCCGGCAAGTTTCGGCTGCAAAATTCGAGCGTGACGGACGGCGATGGCTTTGCCGTTATCGATCTTGCGATCCCGCCCGAAACAAAACTTGACGAGGACGGCGAGATCAAAATAGTCGCGAGCAAGAACGGCATCGTCCGCGAAGTCACGGAAAATCTGAACGCGGCGGCCAATGATGTGCAGATGTTGATGATGACCGACAAGCCGATATATCAGCCCGAACAGCTTGTAAGCATTCGCGGCATTCTGCTCAAGGGCGGCGAAGGAAAAACTATTCTCAGCGGCGAAGAGTTGGAGTTTGTCATCAAGGACGAAGACGACACGCTGCTCTATCGCGAGAAAGTTTCGTCGTCGGAGTTTGGCATCGCGGCGCTCAGTTGGCGAATTCCCACAAACGCAAAGCTCGGCGAATACACGATCGTGGTGCGCGATGCGCGTGGCGATCAGCTCGGCGGTCGTCGAATAAAAGTTTCGCGCTACGATCTGCCGAATTTTGTCGTGACGGCAAAACCGCAGAAAGCGTATTACTTGCCCGGCGAAGATCGGGCCGAGGTCGAAGTGCGCGCCGATTATTTGTTTGGCAAACCTGTGACAAAGGGCAAGGTGCGCGTTGTCGAGGAGACGAGCCGCGAGTGGAATTGGCGAGAACAGAAATACGACATCGACGAAGGCCAAATTAGCGAAGGCGAAACCGACGGAGAAGGAAAGTTCATCGCCAAATTCGACCTGAAAGAAGAGCACGAAGAGATCGAAGAAGACAGTTGGCGAAAATATCGCGACATTAATTTCGCGGCGCATTTTACCGACCCGACGACGAACAAGACCGAGCAGCGTCGCTTCGACATTCGCGTAACGCGCGAGCCGATCCACGTTTATCTGATCGGCGAGACTTACGGTTTGAACCCGAATTTACCGATAAATGCGTATGTATCGACCTTTTATGCCGACGGCACGCCCGCCGAGTGCGACGTCGAGATCAAGGCGAGCATCGAGGACGCCGATAAATTCAAATCGGTCGGCCGGACAAAGACGAATTCCTACGGCGCCGGGCGCATGCGGATGATGAGACCAAAGATCGGCGACCCCGACGACGACCTTGATTTCGTGCTTATCGCAAAAGACAAAAGCGGTCGTCGCGGCATGTATGGGAACGATATTAATTTCGACGATGGCGACAATGAGTTGCAGATCACGACCGACGCCGCGATCTACAAACCCGGCGACACGATCAAGGTCGCTGTGAATTCGACGCTCGATAACGCGCCGGTTTACATCGATGTCGTTAACGGCTGGTCGGTGATCGATTCGCACTTTGCCGTTCTCAAAAACGGTAAGGCCGAAGTGCGAATTCCATACAACGATGCGTTCAAAGGCGAGTTGAAGATCGCCGCCTTTGCCGAGGACGATGACGACGATCTGGTCAAAGCCAGCCGCGGCGTGATCTTCCCGGCGACGCAAAATATAAAAGTCGATGCGACATTCGACAAGGCAGTTTACAAACCGAATGATGAAGCGACGGTTAGCTTTGGCATCGTCGATGCGCTCGGACGAGCGGCGAAAAGCGCTCTCGGCATCGTGATCCTGGACAAAGCCGTCGAGGAACGCGCGCGAACTGATTCCGAGTTTGGCAACATCTGGCGCGATTACTCAGGTCTGCTCGGTTATGGCGACGGCTTTGGCAGCGTTAATGTAAAAGACCTCAACGAGCTCGATCTGACAAAGCCGATCTCGGACGAGATGCAGCTCGTCGCCGACGTGATTCTGCACGACGCGTATTACTCGCCGAATATGTTTTACAGCCGGCGATACGAGTCGGAAGCCAAATCGGTGTTCGCCGCTGAGATAGCAAAACAATTCGAGCGAGTCGGTGATATCCTTTCAAAAGGATTTGCCGAGCGCGCGTATCTGCACGCTATTGACGAGGCGAGATTGCGCGATGTTCTCGGCGCGGGCGGCATCGACTTTGACAAGTTGCGCGATCCGTGGGGAATGGCTTACCGAACGACATTCTCCGTCGAAAAGAACAGAGACATCGTGACGATCTCCTCTAACGGAGCGGACAAGCAGGTTGGGACGAAGGACGATTTCACCGCTTTTACTGCGGGGTTTGAGTATTTCACGCCGATCGGAAAGGCGGTCGATACGGTTGTCAGAAACTACTATCTGCGCACCGGCGGATTTATACGCGATGAGAAAACTCTTTTCGCAGAGCTCGGCATGCGTGAATTGTCGGACAGATTTGGCCGTCCGTATCGCTTTATTTTTGAGGGCGACGCGCGTTATTTAAAGATCAGGATCAGAAGCGCCGGGCCGGACGGCAAAGTTGAAACTTACGATTGGTCGGGCGATGATTTTGATGTTTGGACGAACAGAAGCGATTATTTTGCGGGCACTGAGCAACGCATCAGCGACATTCAACGAAAGCTCGCGACAATTCCGTTGAACGAGGTCGCATTCAAAGAATCGTTAAAGTCGGGCGGCGTAGATTTTGATTCGCTGCGTGACGGTCACGGTAATCCGCTCTATGTCGTAGCGATTCAAACGTCGCGATATTGGGAAAGGGTCACGTTCGAGACAGTTCAAATTTTTGGCGATAAAAAAACCACCGAGCGGCGAATCATCACGCCGGTGACGCAGCAGGTAATACAGTTTACGATTCGCAGCAGCGGCAGTGACGGCAAACAGGGAACGTATGACGACGTCACGCTGACGCAGGTCGTTCACGTGCTCGCCGAACAAACAAAAGACGACCCGAAACCTGTGTCGATCATTCGTCCGATCTCTTATGTCGCTACAAATGGCTCGATCGCCGGCGTTGTCACCGACGCGAACGGAGCCATCATCGCAGGCGCGACCGTAACCGCAACGAACGATGCAACCAGTGTCCAGAAGAGCGCCACGACCAATGACGAGGGTCAGTATCTGATCACAAATCTCGCGGCAGGAACTTATTCCATCCATTTTGCGGCGCGTGGATTTAAAGACACGGTTTTGTCGTCGGTCCCGGTTAAGGCGAACACCACCGTTCAAGCCAATGTAAGTCTTAGCTCCGGAACGGTTAGTGAAAATGTTACCGTCAGCTCCGACGTAGAATTAATCAATACCACGAATGCATCTGTATCGGTCAATGGAGCCCGTCAAATTTCAAGCCTTCCGATAAATACTCGCAGTGCATTGTCGCTTATGAAATTAAAGCCGGGAATGACAAACGAGTGGGAAAAATCGACGCCGCGTGTTCGCGAGTATTTTCCCGAGACGCTGCTTTGGCAGCCTGAGGTCATCACGGATGACGATGGCAAGGCGCAGATAAAATTTAGAATGGCCGACAACATAACGACGTGGAAAATGTACACGATCGCCTCGACAAAGAGCGGCAAGATCGGCGTCGCGGAAAAAGAAGTGACGGCGTTTCAAGCTTTCTTTGTCGATCTCGACCCGCCAAAGTTTTTGACCGAGGGCGACGAAATTTACCTGCCGACGCAGGTGCGAAACTATACTGACAAGAAGCAGCGTGTCGATGTCGCGATGGAAAAAGCCGGTTGGTTTTCGCTGCTCGCCGCGGACAAACAGCAGATCGACGTTGCCGCCGGCGAGACTGAGAACGCGGTGTTCGGTTTTAAAACCGTAACGCCGGTCAAAGACGGCAAGCAACGCGTGACGGCGATCGCTCAAACCGATTCTGACGCGATCGAGAAGCCGGTGACGGTTCGCCCGAACGGCGAAGAAGTTGTTAAGACGGATTCGAGATATTTCACCGGCAGCGAGAGTTTTGAAATTGATTTTCCGTCAAACGCGCTGCAAAAAACACAAAAAGCTGAGCTTAAAATTTATCCGAATCTGTATTCGCACATCGCCGACTCGATCGAGGGATTGTTGCAGCGGCCTTACGGCTGCGGTGAGCAGACGATCTCATCGACGTATCCGAATTTGATGATCCTCAAATTTGCTCGACCCGATTCTGCGATCGCGGGCAAGGCGAAACGCTATTTGCAAAAAGGCTACGAGCGACTCGTCGGCTATCAGGTGGCAGACGGCGGATTCACATATTGGGGCGGCAAAGACACGTCTGATGTCGCGCTGACCGCATACGCGCTGCGCTTTCTAAACGATGCGAGCGAAAAGATCGAGGTCGATGCCGACGTGATAAAACGCGCGGAAGATTGGTTGATAAAACAGCAGCGAGCCGACGGCAGTTGGGCAAAACTTTACCGTTGGGAAACGGCGGAAGACGCAAAAAGGACCAAGCTCACGACGACCTACGTTGCACGCTCGCTCGCAATGCGCAAAAACTCGGACAAGGATGCGCTCACGCGTGCTCTTGCCTTTTTGAAAACAAAGAACGCTGAGATCGACGATCCATACGCGATGGCGCTGTTCGGTCTCGCCGCGCTGGATGCGGGCGACGCGACGACTGCGACATTACTCGCTAAACGACTCGAACAAACGGCCAAGGTCGAGGGCAACGGCGTCTATTGGAACCTCGAATCGAACACGCCTTTCTACGGTTGGGGAACAGCGGGAAGAATCGAAACGACGGCGCTCGTCACGCAGTTGTTGATTAAACTGCAAATTGCCGAACGCCAAAAGACGAACGGCAGCGATCTGATCTCAAAAGCGATGTTGTTCCTTTTGAAAAACAAAGACCGATACGGCGTGTGGCATTCGACACAGACGACGATCAACGTTCTCGACGCGTTTGTCGTCGCGATGGCGGAAAACAGGATTCGCGAAGATCAGACGCTGCAAATTCTGATCAACGGCGAACATTTTCAAAACATCGCGGTCGCTAAAGACAAGATCGATCCGATCTTTATCGACCTCACCGCAAAACTAAATGCTGCTAATAACAAGATCGACGTGCGAAGTGAAAATAGCGCGGCGATGATGTCGCAGGTTGTCGCTACGCATTACATCGACTGGGCGGATTCGATCGCTTCGGACCGCACGGTGAATCAATCGCGGGCTTTAAAACTCGATTACAAATGCGACAAGTTGTCGGCGTCGATCATGGAAGAGGTGACTTGTTCGGTATCGACCGAGCGCGTCGGGTTTCGTGGTTACGGAATGCTGCTTGCCGAGATCGGCACGCCGCCCGGCGCCGATGTGAGCCGCGAGTCGCTCGAACGCGCGATCGAAGCCGACTGGAGCATCAGCCGCTATGACATTCTGCCCGATCGCATCATCGTTTATATGTGGGCAAAGGCGGGCGGGACGAATTTTGATTTCAAATTCAGATCGCGTTATGGCATTAACGCTCGGACGCCGCCGTCGGTCGTTTACGATTACTACAACCCCGAGGCTCAAGCGACGCTCGCGCCATTGAGGTTCGCGGTAAAGTGATTTTCGCCGACATCGAAAGAGAGATTGCTCAGACCGGACACTTGGATTATGATGACGGAGTTTATTTTTAAGAATTTATAGTGGTTCGAATTGAAGGTTTGTCCCCATTGAGCAAAACGAATAAGTACGTCCTATCGACACATCGGGATTATGTGTCGATAAAATCGCAAAACATCGACATATATGTTGACATGTTTTATCTGTGGCTGGATCGGACATTTGCTAAGACATCATGACATCAAGGTGCTGATGTGTTGATGTTGTCCCTTTGAAGTGAATTTGCTATTATCGCTGTGTTATGAGAACGACATTAACAATAGATGATGACAACGCATTCCTCTTACGGCTGGCTCAGGAGAAGGATCCTACCAAATCTTTCAAAGAAATTGTCAATGAGATGTTAAGACTAGGCCTCAATGGGGATGGCGGCCAACCCCGCAAGAAAAAGTTTAAGGTCAAGCCATTTAATCTCGGCCTGCGCGAAGGTCTCAGTTACGACAATATTGAAGAATTGCTCGATATAGTCGAGGGGCCAAATCGAAAATGATCTTTCCCGATGTAAACATGCTTCTATATGCTTACGACGGGAGCAGCACATTTCACCGCCCGGCGAGAATCTGGTTTGAAGAAACTCTTTCTAACGAAAGCGTATTTTTCTCTTGGCACACCATCACGGGCTTCCTTCGAATCCTTACACATCCGAACATCCTTAAAAATCCGGCATCATTGAACGAAGCTATTGAGGTCGTGAACGAATGGCTCGAACGGGATAACTGTCAGTTGGTTCACTTCGAAAAACGGCACTGGCCGCTGTTCTCGAAAATGCTGCTTGATGCCCAAGCCAACGGCAACCTTGTAATGGATGCTCACCTTGCCGCGATGGCCGCCTCATGCGGAGCCGCCGTTGCCACGACTGATAAAGACTTTTCTCGGTTCCCTGACCTGCGAACCGTCAATCCCATCGCGACATGACCGCAAGCTCAAACACTTAGCGAAAAACAACTTCGTCTATTTCACGTCCTAACTTATCAAAATCAATATCGGGCAATGTTTTAGTTTCTGCCTCAACAATATCTATAAGTTCGTCTTTCAAATTTAACTTTTTTGCTTTCTTGAGCAAGGCAGCAATATTCTCCTCAATGTTTTCGCGGTCAATGTAGCTTTTTAACTCAGCCTTACGCTTTTGTCGGTACAAGCCAACTGCCCAAGAGATGTAAGACCAGATTCCAAAACGAATAGCAGGCTTAAACTTGTTCTCGCGTTGCAGAAACAAACGCATCTTGTCATAAATTTGGCAATGTTCCATAGGCAGAACTTCTGCATTTTTAATTTGATTTGGATAGCCGTGGGTCAACAAAAGGTTGAATTCCCGCCAAGCCTCATCGTTGCGTCCAGCTTGCTGAAGGTAATGCGGCAATCGAAGAAATATGCTGACAGAATAAGAAACATTATCGTTTTTAATTACTTCGTACGCTTTTCTTAGCAACTCAACTGCCGCATCAAGGTCGCTAGCGTCTCGTTTTTCTGTCGCTATTTTTAGGAGGTCGCTTGCGGAAAATTTTCCAACTTTACCGGGCTTATTATTGAAAAGCTGAATCAAAGATTTGAACATAAGCTTATTGTGTCTAGTTATCAACGGTCATGGTCTCTGACGGTTCGGTAAGGCCAACGACCTCGCCGCGGCGGTTTTTTATTGGCATTGGGGATAGATCGGTTAGATCATCCCGTGACAAAATGCCGAGCTGTCGCAAGATCTCGACCGCAACAACCGGACGGGCGCGCATGTCGTCGCCGTCAGCGACTTTCAGCGCGATTCCGAGACCGGTCGGCCAGCGTTCGCTCGGTAAGACACCGCAGAGCCAGACGCCGTCGGCGCCGACTTTTGAAATTATTTTTCCGCGCGCAGCTTGCATCAACATTGTGTCGAGACGTTCGCTGCCGCCGATCAGTTCGGGGTGATTCATCATTGTCGTGACTATACGATGACACGCCGCTTGCGTAGCGTCGGGGAATTTTGCAGGTGAGATCAGATTGATAAAACTCTTTGCCATCGCAGAAATGGGCACGGCGAAATTCGGTGCGGCACAGCCGTCGATGCCGAGCGCGATTTTGTCTTCAGACATTTCGGTAAAGTCGGCGATACATTTCAAAATGCGTTTTTGAATTCGGTTGTCGGGTGAGAGGTAAGTCTTAGAATCGGCACCGATGTGTTTCGCAAACGCGAGCATCGCGGCGTGCTTGCCGCTGCAATTGTTGTGCAGCTGCGTCGGTTTGTAGCCGGCACGCAAAAGACGTTGTGATTCGGCTTCATTAAAAGGTGCATGAGCGCCGCATCTGAGATCGTCGATCGTCAGGCCTGCTTTGTCGAGCATTTGACCGGCAACACGAAGATGCTGCGATTCGCCCGAGTGCGACGCACACGCGAGCGCGATCTCCTCTTCGGTAAACGAATAGGCATCCGCCGCGCCGCTCGTGATAAACGGAATTGCCTGAAACGGTTTCGCCGCCGAGCGAAAGAAAGTGACAGTCGTTGGGTCGCCAAGCGAGTGAAGCATGTTGCCCTCGCCATCGACAACGCACAGATGGCCGGTGTGAACGGACTCGACCGTCTCACCGCGAATAACTTGAGCTAAAAGTTGAGCACTCATCATTTGTTCTCACCGCAGAGACGCGGAGACGCAGAGGAAAAACATAAAAATTTAAGAGCGATCGCTTCCTGATCTTCTCTGCGTCTCTGCATCTCGGCGGTTCATATTATTTTGCCGAAGCAAGCATAGCACGGGCGTTGTCGCGGGCTTGTTCGGTGACGGTTTCGCCGGCGAGCATGCGCGCGAGTTCCTCGATTCTTTCGGCGGCGCTGAGTTCGCGGACGGTGATCGTTGTTTTGCCTTTTGTCACAGATTTCTCGACCAGAAAATGGCGATCCGCGAGCGACGCTATCTGCGGCTGGTGAGTTACGCAAAACACTTGTGTGCTCGCGGCGAGATCTTTGAGTTTGCGGCCGACGGCCTCGGCGACGCGTCCGCCGATACCGACATCGATCTCGTCGAAGACGGCCGACTTGCCATGTTCATTTGCGTCCGCAGCGGTTTTGAGTATGAGCATCAATCGCGACGCTTCGCCGCCTGACGCCACTTTCGCGAGCGATCGGACGGACTCGCCGGGGTTTGCAGAGAAATAAAACTCAACATTATCTGTGCCGATTGGTTTGTGAGTTTCGGCGGTCTCGATGTGCACTTCGAATTTTGCTTTTTCAAGCGCGACGACGCCGAGATCTTTTTCAACTTGCTTCGCAAACTTCGCGGCGGCTTTGACGCGAATCTCGTGCAACGCAGCCGCGTGCGTCAGATAGTTTTGTTCGGCGGCGGCGAGTTGTTTCTTCAATTCTTCCTCGCGAAACTCGGCGGTCTCGATATTCGCGAGACGCTGCTCGGCGTCGGCAAGATGGGCAAGTGTGGCTTCGACGCTGCCGCCGTATTTGCGCGTTATGCGCGTGATCTCGGCGAGACGATTTTCGACGTCGTTGAGGCGTTCGGGCGAAGCTTCAAGCGTCGATGCAAAGTCGCGGGCCGTCGCGCCGAGTTCGTCGATCACGGCACGAGCCGATGTTAATTGTTCATCAAAGCCTCGAAACCGCGAGTCGTATTCGCTTAGCTCATCGATCAACTTTGCCGCGCGATCGAGTGTCGCCAGCGTCGAGCGTTCGTCGTCGTAGAGCAGCGAAAACGCCTCGGTGCTCAGCGCGGACAGCTTCTCGACATTCGCGAGCCGCTTTTTTTCTTCCTCAAGTTCTGGTTCTTCATCAGCCTTCAGGTCAGCGGTTTTGATCTCGTTCGCCTGAAAACGAAGGATGTCGAGAAGCTGTAGTTTTTCAGATTCGTCCGCACGCAAACCGGCGAGATCATTTTTTATCGCGGTCATCGCGGAGTAAGATTCTGCTACGCGCATTTTGCTCAGACGCGCGTCGGCAAAATCGTCGAGCATCTCGATGTGAGTATTCGTGTCGTAAAGCGAGGTCTGTTCGCCCTGGCCGTGAATGTCGACGAGATGCGTGCCGAGACGTTTGAGAAAATTTTGCGTTACGAGTTGGTTGTTGACGAAGACGCGGTTCTTGCCGGTGAGCGAGAGGTCGCGGCGGACGATAAGCTCGGTGGTGCTGCGTTCGCGTTGAGCCCTTACTGACGTGCGGGCTACGGACACGGTGCGGGCTTCTGCAACTTCGATGCCGGCTTCGTCAAAAAGTTTACGTAGATCAGTGTCGATGTTTATGAAAAAAATACCTTCGATACGCGCTGTATCTTCACCTTGCTTAATAAGATCATTTGAAACACGTTCGCCGGTCAATGCAGACAAACTGTCGACGATGATCGATTTGCCCGAGCCGGTTTCGCCGGTCAGTAAATTCAGCCCATTGCCAAACTCGATCTCAAGCTCGTCGATCAGCGCGATATTTTTTATGCGAAGATGCGATAACACAATTTATTTTTTTGGCACGACGCCTTCGCCCTTGAACCATTTGCCATTCGAAAAAATCGCGTCGGCGGAAAAACGTTTTTCTAGATCGGCGGCAGCCCAATCAACGACGCGATCGCGTTTGTAAAAAAGCAGCTCGGTCAACTCGCCCGATCTTATTTGACCAAACCGATGAACGACATTGAAGCCGCTCGCGTCGTATTCGTCAAGACCGCGAAGGCCGCCGAGATTGCCAAGTTCACGAATTGTCACCGGTGCCGCAAAACTTGCGCGTCGCCGTTGGATGATCGAGGCGATGTCGGCGATCGTGATCTGCGTAGTCGCGGTTGTCGTCGTCGATTTGTTAACCGATACGATATTCGCGTGACGAAAGATAATATTTACAAGTCCGCCCGAGCCGTTTTCCAAAAGCGACAAATAAGGCTGCGGCGATTCATTGCGTTCGCTGCCTGTTGCTAGCGATTGCAGTGCCGTCATAAACGCGACGAAATTCATCTTGACGAGAAACATCTCGTCCTTGCCGTGTAGCGCGCCGGTCTCGATCAAGATCGTCGGCGTGCCCCACGCGCTAAAGTTGTCGCCGAACGCGGTCGGCGTCCATTCGTCGCCGTAGCGACCGATGTGACCGGGAATAAATTTGTAAAGTGCAAGCGTCATCGCCGACGTGATGCGGGCGTTGCGTTCGTGTCCGAAGCTTGTCGTCTTTGCCGCATCGCCGTAAACGACGAGAAATGAGATCGCGGCTTGTTTTGAAGTTCGGCCGACGGTCGTGAGCGACTGCTGATTGTGAAGGTTAAAACCGATCGTCGGATTCCAGTTGTCGCGAAGCTGCTTCAACAGCCGCGCTTCGGGTGTCTTTAGACCGAGCGCGTCGCGATTGATGTCGATGCCCTGTAGATTGCGCCGAACATACATCTCGGCGCCGTCGGGGTTCAGCATCGGCACGGCACGGATCGTCATCGTGTCGCCAATTTTTTTAACCCAATCTTCGTCTCGATACTTTTGCAAAAACGCAAACATATCGATGAGCGCCGATGTCGCGGTCGGTTCGTCACCGTGCATCTGCGACCACATAAAAATTTTGAGCGGGCCGCGGCCCCATTCAACCTGATAGATCTCGCGGCTCGCGTTTGAGAGTCCAACTTGATCGACCTTTAGCCCAAGTTTTTTTAACTCGTCGAGATACTTCTTTAAATCGGCGTGGCGCACGTCCGACGGGAAAATTTTAATTACATGCTCGCTGTCCCAGTCGGCGGCGAACTTCTCAGGTGTTTGTGAATTCACGTTGATCGACACGACGATAATCGTCAAGAGAAACAATACTAAATGACGCATGTAAATAAGATAAACCAATCACGGGCAGAAACGCGAGTGTAAACGAGCGTGTTTCGGTGGATTCATCGTGAGTAAATACGCACGAAACACGCTCCCTCACGGTCGCGTTTCCGTCCGACATGCTCGTTACACTCGTGTTTCTGCCCGGGTGTCTGCCCGAAGTTCTTTGTAGAGATTCTCGGTGGCATCGACCATGTGCGTCAGGCTGAATTTTTCGCGAGCGCGAGTGCGAAGATTCTCGCACAATTTCGCACGCTTTTCGGTGTCGTCCAACAAGCGACGAATCGCGACGGCGAGAGCGAGCGGATCTTTGACGGGAACGAGTGCGTCCGCATCGTCGATCAAGCCGCGCGCGCCGTCGGTTGCGGTGGCAACGACCGGAGCACCGGCGGCCATCGCGTCGAGAATCGCAAGACCGAAACTCTCTGAGTGCGACGGCGAGACAAAAAGATCGCATGCGGCGAGCAGCGGCGAGATGTCGTCGAGCCAGTCGAGCCACGTGAATTTGTCATCGAGGCCAAAGACGTTAACGAGCCGCTTCAACTCGCGACGAAACTTTTTATCGAGCGTGTTGTCGCGACCGGCGAGCACAAAGCGCGCGTGCGGGTGAGTTTTTGCAATCTCGTTTGCAGCGAGCACGAAGTCACGCTGACCCTTGAGTAGTTTTAGCTCGCCGAGCGTTACGACGAGCTGAGCATCAATCGGAATACCATGGAATTCACGAAACTCGGCTGCCGCAGATGTATCGGATTTCTCTTCTGCGATATAAATGCCGTTTGCGATCACGCGAATCTTTTCACGAGGAAACACGCGTTCGAGTTGCACGGCTACCGGCGGCGAAACGGCGATCGCTGCATCGACATTACGCAGTGCGAAACGGTGAAACGACTTCATCGGAAACATCACGTGACGCGTCAGCACGAGATTCACATTTTTCGCCGCTCTCGCCGCCACGCTGGCCGCCAAATAGTCGCGTGCGACGTGAGCATGAAGAATGTCGATTCCTTCCCGCTCGATAAATCTAGCGATCCGGCTGGCACTAAACATGCCAAACGAATTTCGAATAGAAACATGCAGGAATTTTTCCGGCGTAAGAAAATCAAATCGCGACTGCCATTCATTCGTCGGCCTGAGTGCCACAAAAACCTCATGCCCGCGCAACGTCATCTCACGCGCCAGATCGACGAGATGCCGCTCGCCGCCGCCGAAAGTTCTAGCCGATGAAATATAAAGAATCCGCACTATCGGAAGAGTTTATACCCAAATACGCGCGCAAAAAAAGAGGCCGTCCCAAAATCGGACAGCCTCAAAGCTATGACTTTTCAGTTTCTACTTATTAAAGATGTAGCGAAGTCCGATCTGGATTCGATACACATCACTCGTGTTCGCCGTCCTTACGAAAGTGGAGTTAATTAGATTTCCACTGATTGTTCTCAAACAGTAATTAACCGCAGTAGTCACCGAACCAGTGGGCCTACATGTCGCCGTGCTGCTCGTGCTTGTCGTTAGCAGCGGCTGAAGCGATGTAAATGCCTGTCCGCCGCCCCAGTTCTTATTAAGCAAATTCCCGAAATTGAGAACGTCCACTCGTACCTGAAACTTCTGCGTGCTGTTTTTGACCTTAAAGAAAAGGTCCTGAGCGACGCTGAAATCCATACGGTGGACCATCGGGAGGAATGTCGCGCCGCGTCGGGCATAGCTGCCGCGATTCTTCGACAAATACGGGTCTTGTTGAATATATGCCTCCCACGCCGCAGCTTGCTGAGCGGGCGTGAAGACCACCACATTTGCCGAGGTTGTGATGGTACCGAAGTTCATTTCCGACATGTCCCGCGGAATGTAGATCAGATCGTTCGTTCCACCGTCACCGTTAAGATCGGCGCTGTATAGATAGCTGCCGTTTCCACCGATCCTCGATTCCCAAAACGTCGAAACCGTCGTACCGCCAAATCTAAAGTAGTTCTTGCTGTAAGTAGCGGTCGTAAAGAATCGGTGGCCCTGGAAAGCAGAACTGATACCTACTCCCGGATTATTAGCATTGCTGGAGTGTGCGTTATTTGCCCATGATCCGAAGGCGATCGAGCCTGGATCTACTGTGTTGCGAGCCTCACCGTAACTGTATGCTCCTTTCAAGAAGAAACCTTTGGAAAAAGGCCTTTCGAGAGTAAATGACAGATTCCATTGTTTACCGACGTTCTGGTTCTTCAGGACGATAGCGTTCTGGATGTTCGTGTTGATCCTGTTCGAGTTCGTCCCCGTCCAGCGAGGTCTGGGATCCGGACCGGTAAACGCGTTGTTCGGTGCCGGCAGATTCGCGTTGATGTAATAAATGCCGTTAACGTCTTTGTTGTAGAGGAACTCGCCTCCGGCGATAAGTCCGAACGGTATTCGCACATCGACAGCCGCGCTCGAGCGCCATATCTGCGGAAACTTGAAGTCGGGTTCTGTAAGCGAGAGCTCATACTGAGCAGCCGGGGCTCCGGTTACGACGGCCGGCTTCCAGCGGTTGGGGCTGGGATGGAATGGCCGCAGTAATCCGGTTGTGTCCTCAAATCCGGTTAAGATACCGTTATTGCCGATCTGATTCGAAATCCAGACATAGGCCGGACGCGCCGTGAATATACCGGTGCCGCCGCGAACCTGAACGCGATTGCTGCCGAATGGATTCCAGTTGACACCTACGCGCGGCGACCAGAGCAGATTTGCGTCCGGCAGCTTTTCGGTCAGGTATCTGGCGGGTTGACCGTTCTCGTCTCGGAATGTCAACGCGTTTGCCTGAGCATTAGCAAATCCCGTCTCGGAAAAGAACGGAACATCGGCTCGCAGACCGTAGGTTAAAGTGAAGTTATCTCTGACCTTCCACGTGTCCTGTCCATAAAAACCCAGATACTTAACCTTGAGCGGTTGAATCGGTTTTTCGAGACCCGGAATGTTCGACCACCTGACCTGCAACCGGTGACTGACGGGCGAGGTCGTCCTGTTCGGATTGGCTAGATAGCCATTTGCATCGGTGTAAAAATCGGCAAGCGAGCTGTAAACGTAAACGCTCTGCGACCCGGGAAAAAAGACATTTTCCGATTCGTATTGCTCAAAGCTGAAACCTGTAGCGAATGTGTGAGAGCCCCGATAAAAGCTCAAGTTGTCCTGAATTTGAATCGATTTGTAACGAAGCTCGTTATTTGGCGTGAACGGCTCGAACCCAAACGTCGTGTAAACCGAACCGGCCTCCAAAATATCGACCATCGGGAAGAACTCTCCGAGCGATTCGCGGCTTTCATCCTGTTTTGTGTAGCCGACGATCAAACTGTTCGATACCTGATTGCCAAAGGTCGAAGTCCACTCACCAACCATCGAATCTATGTTCTCAAGGATCTTGTAATTTGAGTTTTGAAAATTCAAACCGAAAAGATTCGTGCGTCGGTTACCAAAGCCGAGCGACGAAGAATTTGAGAGCAGGACATCGGTATCGGATCGCAGTCGAATATAACGCAGCGTCAATCGATTGTTGTTGTTGATATTGTAATCGGTTCTCGCTAGCCACTTTTTAGCGGGCGTGGCATGACTATAGCCCTGATAAGGCCCGGTCGCATAACCAAAATTGGTATTCAGATAGCTGCTGAGGGCGTCGAGATCCGAAGAAAGCACCCGAGTAACGTTACCTCCAACTGCCTGCCCCGCCGAGCGAGCCACGAATGTCGTTCCCGGTTGTGTGAGTTCTTCGCTCTCGTAACTGACAAAAAAGAACAGTTTATTCTTGCCAGAAGTGAACATTGGACCCCCTTCACCGAAATTAAAGAACGGCATTGGGCCGCCCACACGAAATCCGTAATTCTTATACTTGAAAGTTCCGGGGTTGAAAGGGTTCGGGCCGGCTTCTTTACCGACGAGGTTAGGCTGGCGGAACAGATAGTAGATCGAGCCGTTGAATGTGTTCGTGCCGCTGCGGGTAACGGTATTGATTCCGGCACCGACAAAGTTGCTCTGACGAACCTCGTATGGAGCGATATTTACCTGAAGCTCTTCGATCGCGTCGAGCGAGATCGGCGAGACGTTGGTTCGCTCACCAGGCTGTCCGGCGAGACCAAACGAGTTATTGAAATACGAACCGTCAACCGTAATGTTGTTAAGGCGATTGTCTTGACCGGCAAACGTATTGTTACCGCCGGCCTGAGGTGTAAGCCTCGTGAAATCACTGATTTGACGACTGATGGTCGGCAATGTCTGGATCGCTTCACCGCTAACGGCAGTTGTCGCACCCGTTCGAACTTCGCTGAAGATAGCGTCGTTGGTCACAGTAACTTCGACGTCAATGGCAGTGCTCAAATTAAAGTTGACCGTTGCGGCTGTGCCGAGCGAAAGCTGCAAATTCTCACGTGTCTGTTCCTTAAAGCCGGCAGCAATTACTTTTACCGAATAAGGGCCGCCGACACGCATGTTTGGGATGGCGTATCGTCCGGAATCATTAGTTTCGGTGTTGTAAAACGTCCCTGAAGGCACGTGTGTTGCCTCGACAGTGACACCGGCCACTCCCTTGCCCTGAGCATCAACGATGGTTCCGACGATCTCGGACGTTGTGGATTGGGCGCTTATAGACACTGAAAGGAAAATGGCCGTCATGGCGGCGAACGCAAATCGTTTTAAATTTTTAGTCATAAGTTTTAGACCTCTTTTTTTCGTTAAAATTCGTCGAGCGGCTTGCTCGCATTTCAAAGGCGCTTATTAACGAGCGCCCGGTTTCTGTTTTTGGATTTTTCTCTTAATTTTCGGATTTTGTGCATTCAAAGATATTCTTTTTTCTTATCGAACGCAAGGCGGTGAAAGTCTCTTTGATCGGCTCAAATCCTTTACCTGCGTTGATTTGATTGCCTGGTGCCAAGATAGCCGAAACGAATCGGTTTTGTATCTGTTCCTGGCGCAAAAGGCTTGCTGGTTATCGATGCAAATTAAGTTCCGCGTTCGCAAATTGGCCCTTACGTATTTCAGCAAACATTTACAATACAAAACCCATGTAAATTTACTGTTAATGGCAGCTTAATTTGAGCAAAGATCCTGAAAAGTCGCCTCTGGGCAAGAAAAACTTGACTTTTTTGTAAAAGAGGTCTAACTTTAACAATTCTTTAACCGTATAGATCGTTTGACGATAAGTTATTTATAAGACAAGGAAGGACAAAATGGCAGACATAGAATACGCAACATCATCATACAAAACGCCCCTACATCATCGAATAATCGCAAGTATGCCGGTCGAGGCAAGCTGGGTCGATTCGGAAAGTGGGGAAAAGATCAGAGTTGAAGGGCTTACGGAGAACGTCGGTGAGACGAGTGCGCTGGTCAATCTCGAGACTTTGCCGCCGGTTGGAAGCGAGGTTCGTCTTAAGATTCTCGAAGAAAATAAGGCGATCATCACGGTCTCGACCCGTGTTATACGCGTCGAGCGCGATCCGAGCAAGCCGATGGCAGCCCTTTCGGTTCTCGAAAATCTCAAGAAGTGGAAAAACACCGCGATGGGAGCCGCTCAGAAATGGGTGACGCGGCATTGGCAGCTAAATTACGAAGAGGAATGGGTTAACTAACTGTTCTTTCTTCTTTGTAAGAGAAAAGTAAAAGCGGGAAAATCTTGAGATTTTCCCGCTTTTTCGCATTAGACAACGAATCGACCTTACGGTATGTAACGAGCCGGGATTGGCGTGTCGTTAGCAAGCCCAAAGCTCGCGACGACAAGTCCGGCTGTCGAGCGATCGAGCCACCATTCACCGTTTCGGTAAATGGCCCGGTCGTCTTTGCCGTCACCGTCGTAGTCTCCCGGTACCGGAATGTCGGTCGAATTTCCAAACGTGGCGGCAGTCGCGGTGCCATTAGAGCTTTGCAGAACCCACCATTGTCCTCCGCTTGGGCGATAGATAGCAATGTCGTCCCTATTGTCGCCGTCGTAATCGGCCGGAACGGGTTTGTCACCGCTTGCTCCAAATGTTGCGACCACCACACCGCCACCGCTATTCGATATCCACCACTGGTTCGATGATGGACGGTAGATAGCAATATCGGTTCTGGTGTCGCCGTTATAGTCGGCCGGTACCGGAATGTCGCCGGCGGCTCCGAAAGGAACAACGGTAGTGCCGCCGGCGCTATTCAATATCCACCATTGATTTAATGACGGAATGAATGTAGCTGCGTCGGTCCTTCCGTCGCCGTCATAGTCGCCAACGACCGGAATGTGGCCCGGTGCTCCCCATTCTCTGGTCGTAAGAGTGCTTGTGCCGCTCTGGAAAATATAAAAATCAGGTGTTCCCAGTGGATCGACGGGACGGAAGACAGCCATATCGGCCTTACCGTCGCCATCCCAGTCGCCCGGCACGGTCGTGTCGGTGGTTTGACCGAAGTTGGCTGACGTAAATCCGGTAGTTGAACGATTAACATACCAGTTGGCTTCGCTCGAGCGAAATACCGAAAGGTCGGTCCTGCCATCGCCGTCAAAATCGGCTCTTGACCTTATCGCCGTTGGGGCGGCTGGACCCTGCACGGCAACTGTCATTGGCGAACCCGTCTTAAAAAAGCCGACCGTCGCATTCGTGTTAACCGGCGGAACGTTGGAATCAAAGCGGAAGTTATACATCGTGCTCCAGCGGATCGCGTTCGCATTCTGGTTTTGGGCAAAAGTTTCAGAACTCCACGTCAACGAACCGCCGGCTTGCGTTGATGACCAAGGCGTACTGCTAAAACCTAAATTATTAAATGTTCCATCAGCAGTCGAACCGGGGTGCTGTGGCGGCATTCGAAAACCGATATTGCTAAGGGTCACGCCATTGCCGATCGGAATGCTAAATGAACTAATCGCGCGATCGAGATTTTGGTTATAAACGGCATATTCGTAATGCCAAACGCCGGCCGACGGATTAGTGACCTTATAAGCGATCATCGCAACGCCATCCACACCAGGAGCGGGCTGGAATGGAACGATCGACGCGCCGGTCCATGCATCTATAGCTGGCTTCATTCTTACAGTTGGGTTGCCGGTGACTGTCGAGAAAGTGTAGCAGTTACTTGTGCCCGATGCACACGTCGTGCCGGTAACATTGTAACGTCGATATGAGACGTTGTTATACATATTGCACTGAGTCGGATTAGCCTGACAGTGAGCATATTCGTGAGGCGTGACATATTGAGCTTCAGTGTAATAAGTTGCTCCAGTATTCAAAGTTGTATTCAGATCTGCAACTTCGGTAAGGATTCTGTGCGACGTGCCGTTATGACTATGACCGCTATGATTGTTGTTTGGGGTCGAGCTGTCGTTACGAGGATAGAAACCCGTAAACGGATTTATCCAAGCTTTAGAACCAAGATTCGGCCCGGAGTTTAAACTGGCGCTATAGGGATCCGAACATCCCGAACCAAGCCGGGTGCCGCCGACACCGTTACAACCCAAGCCGCAGAGGTTCTGGGTCAGCGCAGTGAAAGCATGCTTGACCTGAGATTGACCGATCTGCTCGAATCGGTCACCGTTAGCGCTCATTCGATACAAATTCTGCGGAATAACAGGATGATCGTTTGAAGGATTGGCAAACCAATTTAGATCAATCGTACCGAAATTGCACGAATCTGTTCCAACAGCGAGACCTACTTGCGTTCCCGACGCACTGCCGAATTGAGCCAGGCCTAACACATCACCCACGACTACGTCCGGGCCCGGAACGTTGCCGGCCTCGGGGTTTTGCGTCGGCGGCAGATATGTGTTCTGTGCCTCACCCTCGAAAACGTGAGTAACCTCGATAGGATCCTGCTTTGTTACTATCTTAATAGTGCCGACGACGGTCTTTGTATCGCCCGAACGTCCAAGTTCGGCGGCAAATTCGTCGGATAGCAGCAAGCCGCCGCCGCGAATATTCAATTTGCGTTCGCTTGCAACGTAATCATATTCCTGTCCCACGATGTTGAAGAAAACAAAGCCGCTTTTGCCGTCGCGGATAACCATTTCGTGATCGCCGCCCCACGGCAGAACTTCGACGACAAGTTGCCTATGCGACGCGCCCAACTTTGCCGGAAGCGGGATCGAGTTTTTAGCATTGAGTGCTAAGATTCCCGGCAATGGGCCGCGAAACTCGTCATTAAAGGCTATCGACGTAAAGAAACCTTCCGAAGACACATCAAATTGCAGCTTGTTCTTACGCGATTTTGATCGTGTGCCGTTCAACCGGTTCAAATCGAGATTAATCGATATGCTTCCTTCTGACGCAAGCATCCTCTCCAAAATTCCTGTTTCGCCTTTTGGTCCGGCGACGGCGCCTTGCGGCAGCATCGTCCAGGTCACTACGGCCAATAAACAAAAAACTAGCAATGGCAGAGCGATACGGATGCGACTACGCATTTTTTTACTCATTATCCTGACTCCTGAAATTGATTTTCTTCGATTTTCACCGGCTATTTCGCCGATATTTTTTTACAGGGACAATTCAATAAACTAGCACAGAGTCAGCCCTTTTAACAAGGCGAAACTGCGCTGATCGGTCGTCGGTCGGCGGCTGGTTTTTGTGGGTTTTCCGCCCGACAGATTACAATAAATTTATGAAAAGCGGTTGTGACGGCCAAAAAAAGGACAAAGGTTCGCGCGAGCTGCCCGTGATCGCAAGTTCCGGAACGCAAACCGACACTATTCGCAGGTCAAAAAATAGCCGCCGCCGGGCCGTTTCCCTCATAATTTTGCAGCTTTTGATGATCGCTCACATTATCCAATGGCGAATTACGGGATCGACCGTATCGCCGATCGAGCCGTCTGAGTCGATGTTCACGTTGCAAAACGGCGCGATAAATGCGGGGTTTATCTTCTTCATTCTGGCAATCCTTGCAACCTTGATCTTTGGGCGCTATGTCTGCGGTTGGGGTTGTCACATCGTCGCTTTGCAGGATTTTTGCGCGTGGCTGCTCAAGAAGGTCGGGCTAAAGCCGCGACCGTTTCGATCCCGCTTATTGATTTACGTGCCGCTGATCGTCGCTCTCTACATGTTTGTGTGGCCGACGGTTTTCAGATTTTTCTCAAAGCCTGCGAACGAACCGCTGATCCCGCAATTTACAAATCACCTGATCACGACCGAATTCTGGGCGACATTCCCGCCGGTTTGGGTTGCGATACCGTTTCTTTTTATTTGCGGTTTCGTCACAGTTTGGTTTCTCGGCTCAAAAGGTTTTTGCACTTACGGGTGCCCGTATGGCGGCTTTTTTGTGCTCGCCGACAAGGTCGCTCCGGGTAAGATTCGCGTAACCGACGACTGCAATCAGTGCGGACATTGCACCGCGACCTGCATGGCAAATGTCCAGGTTCACGCCGAGGTCGCAACGCACGGCATGGTCGTCGATCCCGGCTGCATGAAGCACATGGACTGCATCAGCGTGTGTCCGAACGACGCGTTGTATTTCGGCTTTGGCAAACCGTCTATCCTGTCGAGTGACAAGAGTCGAGAAAATCCGCAATCCGCAATCCGCAATCCGCAATATTCATTAACCTGGCCCGAAGAGTTTGCCGCCGCTGCCGTTTTTGCCGCAAGTTACTTCGCCGTCTGGAACGTTTATCAGCTTGTTCCGATGCTGATGTCGCTCGGCATCGCCATCGTCACGACGTTTCTCGTGATGAAATCGTGGCGCCTCTTGAGCACCCCTGATGTCGCGTTCTATCGCTTTAATTTAAAATCGGGCGGCAAAATAAAACGTGCGGGCTGGATATTTTTAAGCTTTGCGCTTCTGTGGGTCGGGTGGAATGCGCACAGCGGCTTTGTGCGTTGGCACGAGCGAGCGGGATCGATCGCGTTTGAGAGTTTGCAGATTCCCGACGAACTGGCGCTTGCACAAGCCGATCCCGAACAATGGCTGAGCGCGACCGACAAGCAAAACATCGAGTCCGGCAAACGACATCTCTATTCGGCCTTTGACGGCGGTGTTTTGGTCAACACATACAACCTTTCAAAACTTGCGTGGTTCGAATTTTTGTCGGGCAACGTAGAACAAGCGATCAACTTGCTCGGCAATGTTTCCAAACGCCAGGACGGTCCGCAAAAGGCGTTGAGTCTTTACTATCTCGGCGCGATTCAAAATCGTTTGAAACGCCACGACGAGGCGATCGCGAACCTCGGCGAAGCGCTAATGACGCGCCCCGATCTCGCCGCCGCTCGCGAAGAAAAAGGCGAAGCTCTCTGGCAGCTCGGGCGCAAAGACGAGGCCGTCGCAGCGTGGAACGAAGCGATAAAAAGCAATCCAAATCTGCCGCTTGCAAACAACTTTCTCGCCGCCGCGGCATCGGCTCAGGGCGGCACCGAGACGGCCATTGCATACGAAAAACAGGCCGACGCCCTTACGCCCGCCGATCCGCGATTTCACTGGATGCTGGGCCTCCGGCTGCAAAACATCGCAGCGTCACAACTCGCCGAAAAACATTTTGCACAAGCGACACGACTTAATCCGGCGTTCAACCTTCGGCGCAAGTTCGGCGGCGAACGTCAATGATAACCGCAGGGAGAAACGACATTCGCCATTGACAGACTGGTTAGCCAACCCGTTCGTGGAACCGAGATGATCGCCCAAGAAGTAGTTTGCTGTCGAACCGGAAGATGACCTGAGCTTGTTATCGATACCTTCGCCATTAAGATATTGTGTCTGCGTCCCAAAGTTGTAAGCGATGAGAACTTCATCTTCGTCATAAATGGTATGAAAAGGTAACGCGTCCAATGTAATCTGTTCGTTTTGTGCGATTGCCAACGGCGTCATACTCGAAAAGTCAATCTTTCACTCGCCTTCTTTGTGGTCTCAAAGTGCTTCCTCACTAAAGCAATAAGGGCAAATCCAAAGCAAAAAGTTATACCGAGACCGGAGTAATATCCGAAAGCAAACGCACGCGAACCAACAATCAATATCGTAAAAAAGCCTAGTGGCCAAAATAACAAAACACTCCACCTCAGCGGTCTGTTTTTAGGGGTTAGACGTGACAGTTCGTGTAAGGATGCGCCGATCTGGCCAGACAACAAACCAATCAGCATTCCCACAAAGTGAGGTGGTCTAATTTAGCCGGACACGATGGTCTCGGTAGAATGAGATTATGAGAAAGTATGATGACGAGTTCAAGCGGGAGGCGGTTGATGCAGGAACAGAACCTGGTGGCGATACAATCCAAGAGTTACCGGCCGCATTTATAAAATCTAATTATTATTTGAAGAAAATTTGCGTGGCTGCATCTGCGGCGGCAGGCGTGAGTATTTTGCGGCTGCGACGGGACTCGTGCGGTTAGATGCCGAGACGAAGATCGCTTTTAGCTCGACAGTTTGACCAAGATCGAGTTTTTGAACAAAAGGTCCGGCGTATAATTTTGACGCGGTCGTTGGTTCCGAGCCGTCGTCGGTATAAAAGATGCGACCGCCGGGCAGCGGCGATTCGAGATTGAGAAGCGCCCTTTCCGTAAGTCCAAAATTTCTGCTAATCAACCCGAATGGCGCGGGAAGACGATAGTTTATGTTTTCGCGATCGAGCCGAGCGATATCCACGGCGAGACGTTTCTTAAATCCGTTAAAGTCCTTTGCATTCTTGCTTGTCCAGAGCGCTTCCGAGAGCGCCATCAGGCGCGGGAACAGCATGTATTCGACATCCTCGGGCGTTTTTAAAAACTCGGTCCACAAACAACCTTGTCCGCCGACAATGTTGCCGGAATTATGCAGTTCTCTCGGAATCGGATCGAAAACATAAACCTGTTCGAGCGTCACCGGTTCGCCGAGACCTTTATATTTTTCGTAAGCAGGATCACCTTGCGGGTGATCGAGGTAAACGGAATCCCATGTCGCCATTATCACGTCATTCGGAGCCTGAGCCGCTCGCAGCCTGTGTTCTCCGTTTCGCCACGCGACGATCGTCACGCTTTTATCGACGCCTGAATCCAACAGCTCGTCCCAACCAAACAACTTAATTCCGCTTGTCGTGGCAAAGTCGGTGATCTGGCGCGTGAACCAATTAAGAACCTGCATCTCGGTTGTTAAATTTTCGCGCTGTTTTATTTGCTGCACCACTGACGATTCGCGCCAATGAGTTAAGTCCAA
>Ga0187892_10003138_pt1 | contig 30868 bp, 24 predicted proteins | sample MA1701073metaG_FD_139345 | JGI IMG/M metagenome (GOLD analysis project Ga0187892, IMG submission 139345) | Bio-ooze microbial communities from a basaltic lava cave in the Kipuka Kanohina Cave System on the Island of Hawaii, USA - MA170107-3 metaG ...
CATGTTCTGGCGCCAGTAGACGAGCCAGGCGCCCATGCAGTCGGGCGCGAGCTTGCGGAAGGGCTCGAGCGCCTTGGGCGTCCAGGGCTTCGCCCGGTCCGTGCCGCCCGGCCCGCTCCCGATCCGCCAGTCCTCGATCGTGGAGAGCACCGGGTCCGGCCCCTCGAGGTCGTAGTGGCGACGCGCGTTCGGGGGGAAGTGCGCGTTCCCTCCGACCGCGAGGTAGTTCTCGATCTTCCAGCTCTTCGCGCCGTCGCGGACGATCGCCGTGCGCGCATCGGGATACTCGATCCCCTTGCCCTCGCCCCAGAGCGGATAGAACGAGTCGAAGGGGAGCTTCCACCGCCGGTCCAGGTCGAACCCGGCGAACTCGTGGAAGTACTTCGTGTAGTAGGGGATCACCCTCGAGTGGGCCATCCCCTCGAGGCAGTGCCCGAGGTTCTCCATCGCGCAGCCGATCCCGCGCTCCCAGTTGAGACAGTTGATGCGCACGCTGCGCCCGGTCCATTTCTGGTCGGCGTCGCCGCCGTTCCCGGCCTGGCGGAACTCGCCGGGGACCCGCCGGAACTGCTCGTCGTAGAGCGGCTTCTCCTCCACGCACTCGAGGCAGCGGAGGTCGCCCGAGGCGGTCGCGAAGAACCAGACCTCGTGGACCAGGCCCCGGTCGAGGAGCTCGTCCAGCCGGAAGAAGCGCTTCGGCCGCTCCGGGTCGGGGACGGCGTAGTGCCCGGCGAAGGTCTCGTTGAAGAGGGCGCCGTAGTCCATGTTGACGCCTTCCTTCACGTGCGGCTTGATCGGCGACTTGGACGAGTTCCCGTCCTTGCGCCCCTCGTCGCGCAGGTCCACGACCTTGAAGACCTCGTACTCGAGGAAGACGGGCGCCTTCGAGTCGGCGTAGCCGTGCCAGCGGCTGCTCTCGGCGAGCGCGGCGATCAGCGCGCGGGTCTGCACCTCGATCTGATCGGGCGGCATCGCGTTGGCGAAGTTCAGGACCAGCAGGCGGGGCCGCATCTTCCGGATGCGATCATGGTGCTCCACGATCCAGGCGTCGCTGTTGGCGCGGCTCCAGCGGTTGGGCCACACGCTGGGATCGTCGTCGGGCGGGAGCGCCAGCAGGCAGAAGACCAGCGCGGTGAGCATGGCCGAAGAGAATAACGGAAGCGTCCGGTTCCACGCGCTCCCGGTCACGGAGGCGCTCGAGCGGCTCCGCACCGACGCCGACGCAGGCCTCGACTCCCGCGAGGCCGGCCGCCGGCTGGCGAAGCAGGGGCCCAACGCGCTCCCCGAGCCGCCGCGGCGCACGCCCCTGGCGCTCTTCCTCCGCCAGTTCGCGAGCCCCCTCATCTATCTCCTCATCGGGGCCGCCGTCCTCGCGTTCCTCCTCGGCGAGCGCGGAGACGCCGCCGTGATCCTCTCGGTGCTCCTCCTGAACGCCGTGCTGGGCGCAGTCCAGGAAGGGCGGGCCGAGCGCTCGCTCCACGCGCTCCGCCGACTGTCCGAGCTCCAGGCGCGGGTGCTCCGGGACGGCCGCGAAACGGCGGTCCCCGCCCGCGACGTGGTCCCGGGGGACCTCCTGCTGCTCGCGGCGGGCGACGCGGTCCCCGCCGACGGGCGCTTGGTGGAGGCGGCGGCGCTGCAGGTCGCCGAGGCGGCGCTCACCGGCGAGTCCACGCCGGTCGAGAAGCGCGTCGATCCGGTGCCGGAGGAGACCCCGCTGACCGAACGCTCCGACCTGGTGTTCGCGGGAACGCACGTCACGGCCGGCCGCGGGCGCGCCGTGGTCACCGCCACGGGGCTGCGGACGGAGGTGGGGCGCATCGCCACGCTTTCCGAGGCCGCGGCGCCCCCGCCGACCCCCATGGAGCGCCGCATCGCCCGGCTGGGCCGGTTCCTCGCGCTCGCCTCGCTCGCGGTCTTCGGGGCCGTGCTGGCGGCCGGGACGGTCCGCGGTCTCCCCTTCACCGAAGTCTTCCTGGTGGCCCTGAGCCAGCTCGTCTCGCTGGTGCCCGAGGGGCTCCCCGTCGTGGTCACGATCGCGCTGGCCATGGGCGTGCGGCGCATGGCGGCCCGCGGCGCTCTCATCCGACGGCTCGCCGCCGTGGAAACGCTGGGCTCGATCACCGTCATCTGCTCCGACAAGACCGGGACGATCACAAGGAACGAGCTGACGGTCACGGCCGTCTGGCTGCCCGAGGGTCGCCTCCTCGAGGTGACCGGCATCGGCTACGCGCCCGAGGGCGAGGTCCGCGGCGCCGATCGCGGCGACCCCGCGCTCGAAGCCCTGGCCGAGGCCGGGGCGCTGTGCAACGACGCGACGCTGACTCCGCCGCGGTCGGATGAGGAGGACTGGCAGGTCCTGGGCGATCCCGTGGACGGGGCCTTCCTGGTCCTGGCCCGGAAGGCCGGGATCGACCCCGAGGAGACGCGGCGCCGCCTCCCTCGTCACGGCGAGCTTCCGTTCGACCCGGCCTTGAAGATGATGGCGACGCGGCACGACGGCCGCATCTTCCTCAAGGGCGCGCCCGAGGTGGTGCTGCCGCTCTGTACGCCTCCCGCCCGCGAGCCGGAAGTGGAGCCGATGGCGTCGCGCGGGCTCCGCGTGCTCGCGGTGGCCGAGGCGCCCGACGGCCCGCTCGAGCCCGAAGCGATCCGGGGTCGCGCCCGCCTGCTCGGGCTCGCGGGTCTCATCGATCCGCCGCGCCCCGAGGTGCGCGAGGCGGTGGCGCGCTGCGTGAAGGCCGGGATCCGGCCCATGCTGGTGACCGGCGACCACCCCTCGACCGCGCGGGCGGTGGCGGCCGAGGTCGGGATCACGGATCCCGAGGCGGTGTTCGCGCGGGTCGTGCCCGAGCGGAAGCTCCGGATCGTCGAGGAGCTGCAGAAGCGGGGCGAGGTGGTGGCGATGACCGGGGACGGCGTGAACGACGCGCCCGCGCTGTCGCAGGCGGACGTGGGGGTCGCGATGGGCCGGGGCGGGACCGAGGTCGCCAAGGAGGCGGCGGCCATGGTGCTGACGGACGACCACTTCGCGACCATCGTCCGGGCGGTCGAGGAAGGGCGCATCGTCTACCGGAACCTGCAAAAGGCGCTGCTCCTCCTGCTCTCGACCGCGGGGGCCGAGGTCGCGCTGCTCTTCGCGTCGCTGCTCCTGGGCTTCCCGCTGCCGCTGCTCGCCGTGCAGATCCTCTGGAACAACGTGGTGACGGAGGGGGTGATCACGGTCAACCTCGCGATGGAGCCGGGGGAGGGGGACGAGATGCGGCGCCGGCCCGTCCGGCGGGAGGCGCCGCTCCTCTCGCGAGCCCTGCTGGGCCGGACCCTGTTCCTGGCGACGGTGCTATCGGCGGTGACGCTGGGGTGGTTCGCCTGGGCGCTCAAGCGCGCCGCGCCGATCGAGCTGACGCGCACCGAGATGTTCACGCTGCTCGCCGTCTGCGAGTGGTTCAACGTGCTCAACTGCCGTGCCGAGCGGCGGTCGGCCTTCCGCCTGTCGCTGCTCCGGAACCGCTGGCTGCTCGTGGGGCTGTTCCTCGGCATCGGGCTCCAGACCGCCGTGGTCTTCCTCCCTCCGTTCCAGCGCATCTTCCACACGGTGCCGCTCGAGCCCGGCCGGGTCCTGCTCATCGGCGCGGCGGGGAGCTTCGTGCTCTGGGCCGAGGAGGCCCGGAAGCTGTGGGCGCGACGACGCCCTACCGGCGATGGGCGTAGGCCGGGTGCGTCTGGAGGCGGGAGTCGTCCACCGGGCCGCCGGTCGTGAAGTGGTAGAGATCCTGAAAGCGGCGATCGGCGAGCCCGAGCACCTGGTGCAGCGTGTCGTCGAAAAAGCAGCCGATCCCGGTGCCGCGCACCCCGGCGGCCTCGGCCTCGAGGTAGAGGACCTGGCCGACCGCGCCCGCCTCCCAGTGGAGGCGCCGGTAGAACCAGGGGCCGTGCGCGCGCAGCCGGGGCTCGAACTCGGCGAGCATCGCGACGGCGAACGCGCCCTCGGAGGCGATCGCCTGAGTGCAGGAGGAGAGCTGCGCGGTGTCGCGGTAGTCGCCGGCGCGGAGCAGGAAGAGCGGGAACGCTTCGGGCGCGGCCGGCGGGCGGCTCCAGGCGAAGCGGGCGTCGAGCGCGGCGCGCAGCTCCTCGAGCGCGCCGGCACGGCGGACCAGCAGGTAGAGGCCGGGATCGAGGCCGTCCACGCGGTGGACGAACAGCACGAGGTGGATCGCGGGCCGCCAGGGCAGGGCCGCGATCGGCGGGCGGCCGCTCGCAGGCAGCACGCGCTCGAGCGCGCGGAGAAACGCGTCGCGCGGGAGCGAGGTCCGTCCGTCGAGGTCCACCGCGCTCCGCCGCTGGCGGATGATCGCGCGAGCCGCCACCGGCCGGTCGCCGGCCGGTGCCTCGCGTGGCCCGGGCGTGAACGCCTCGTGCCCGCCGGTCCCGTGGCAGCGTGTCGCCTCTGCCACGGCGCCGATCACGGGCCATTCGTGGTGCTCGGCGCTGAGCCGGTTCGGCTGGCCGTCGAATCGCGCGGGCGGGTGGCGGAGGAGCCGGGCGACGGCCTCCTCGGCGCGGCCGACCCACCCACGTGGGTGGACGGCCATGAGCGCATCGGCGTGCTCGGACTCGACGCCCGACTGGTCCGCAATGCCCAGGAGCCGCGCGAGGTCCTCGTCCGGGACGGGGTCCAGGAGACGCGCCTCCCATCCCAGGGCAGCCGCGGCAAGCGCGACGGCGGCAATCGCATGGCCGGCATCGTGCATCGAATAGCGGAAGGCGCGCTCGCCGTACTTCCAGGCCTCGCGCCAGTGGATGGAGGTGAGGCCGACGAGCAGGAGGCCGGCGGGTAGCGGGTCGGGCCGCGCGCGCCGCTCGAGCGCGTGGAGGTACGGGGCGTAGTGCCAGAGGGCCGGCGCGTCGAAGAGGCCGGAGACGGCCCCGGTGAGGAGGTAGCCCTCGGTCGGGTGGAGGTTGCCGCTGGAGGGGTTGACCCGGAGCGACCAGCGCGAGCCGCGGTACTCCTTCCACGCCGAGAGCGCGAGCGAGTCGTAGAGGAGCTGGGCGACCGCCGCTCGGTCCACCGGCCGCGGCGCGACGCTTCCCGCGTAGAGCTCCTCGTAGCCCGGCTCGGGGGTCGGGGGCATCTCCTCGAGGAGGACGGTCTCCGCGCCCTCGTAGCGCCGGAACGGATCGGGCTGCGTATCCCAGTCGAGATACCCGAGCGCGCGGGCGAACCGCTGCGGGTGGTGCTTGGTGCGCTCGTGGTAGGCGAGCACGGTCGCGAGCGGGTCGGGCCTGGGCGTTTCGGCCATTGGCGGATGATAGCGGTCGACCGAAGGGGTCCGGTCCCTCCGAGGGACCGGACCCCTTCTATTCCGCCGGCACCCGGAACCGGACGAGGAGCGATTCGAGCTCTCCGGCCAGGAGCCGCACCGCCACTGAGTGCCGCCCCGCGGGGACGTCGACGTCGATCCGCTGGCGCTCGCAGACCGCCGCGTCGGGACACGCCGCGCCGGAATCGACCGCCGTGGAGAACCGGCACAGGTCGTGCGGCCTGCCGTCCAGGCGCACCTCGACGACATAGGGCACCCGCTCCCGACCGCCCGGCCGCGACAGCCCGCGGTGCTCGATGCGCACCGTCCGCGGCCCCTCGATCTCCACCACCACCGGCTCCGCGCCCCCCCGCCACCACGGCTGCGCAACCCCGCCGACCGCCACCGCCACCTCGCGCGCGCCCGGCAACGTGACCGTCTCCCAGGCCGGCACCGGGACGGGCCGGGCGATCCGCCATCCGCCCAGAAAGGCGGCCCCGAGCGCCGCCGCCGCCCCTATCGCCCAGGCCAGCCGCCGCCACCGACGTCGCCGCCGCCAGACGCCCGACCGCGCGCCCCGCCGCGCCGCGATCCGCGGCCATAGCTCCCGCCGCGCCCGCTCGAGGTCGTGCGGCGTGTCGATCTCGGTCCACGCGGTCCCGGCGACGTCCACCGCCTTGATCTCGATCCGCCCGATCGACCCGCGCACCGCCTCCGCCAGGAACGCATCCGTCCGCCCCGCCTCGACCAGCTTCTCCGCCTCGCCGAACACGACCTCGAGCGAACGCGCGCTCAGGTAGAGCATCCCCACGTTCTCGCCCGCCGTTTCCGCCTCCGACAGCTCCTTGGACAGGCTCACGACCCGCCCGCCCCGCGCCGCCACCTTCATGTGCTCGCGCGTCCAGTCCGAGAGCGAGTCGTAGGCCAGGCTGTCCTCTCCCGCCTCGAGCACCGCCTCCAGCACCCGCGGATCGAAGAGCACGTCGCTGTTCAGGATCACCACGGGTCCCGAGATGCGCTCGCGCGTCAGGAAGAACGTGTGCAGGCTGTTCGTGGCCGCGTAGCGCGGGTTCAGCACGAACTCGGCCGCGTGCCCTACGGTCTCCCGCACGAGGTCCGCCGCGTATCCGATCGCGACCACCACCGGCCCCACGCCCCCCTCGGCCAGCGCGTCGAGCTGGTGGCGGATCAGCGGCTGCCCCCCCACCTGGATCAGGCACTTCGGGAGCCCCTCGGCCGCCCGGCCCAGACGGCTCCCCTTCCCCGCCGCAAGGATCAGGGCCTGGATCGCCCGCACGTCGCCCGCGGGCGTCACTGCCTGAGGAGCCTTCGTCCCTTCCATTCCTGCGGTCCTGCATCGAAACAGATGCGCCCTTTCCGGAGCGCGATCACACGGTCGAACCGCTCGAGCAACGCGGGCCGGGCGAGACTGAGGACCAGCGTGCGCCGTCCCAACCGCGCGAGGACCTCGTCGAGACAGCAGCGCGATCGGCGCACGCCGAGGCCATCGAAGGGCGCGTCGAGCACCCACACCGGCGCGGGGCCGAGCAGCACCGCGCCCAGCCGGACGAGCCGCGCCTCGCTCCGCGAGAGCGTCGCGGAACCCACCGTCTCCTCCAGGCCCCGCCGGCGGATGACCTTCCCGACGCCGATCCGCTCGAGCGTCTGGAGCGCGCCGGCGGCCGGCGCTTCCGGTCCCGGAAGGCCCAGGAGCCGCCCGAGCCGGCGGGGCGGAAAGACCGGGTCCTGCGCGAGGAAGCCCACGCGCTCCAGCAGCGCCTCCGGCAGGGCGGTGAGGTCCTCGTCGTCCCAGGTGAGCTTCCCCCGGTCGACCCGCTCCACCCCGGCCAGGAGCCGGAGCAGGCTCGACTTCCCCGAGCCCGGAGGGCCGAGCACCGCCACCCGGGAACCCGCGCGGATCGTGAGGTCGAGGTCGCGGAGCCGCTTCGGCCGGAGCGTGACCCCCTCGAGGCGGAGCGCGGACCCGAGCGGGCGGGATGCGGGGACCGCCGGCGGCGGCCCGGCCTCCCCCATCAGCGAGCCGATCCGGTCCACGCACGCGAGCACCTTGCCGCCGCGCGCGAGCTGCCGCCCCACCTGGATCACGCGCTGATGGACCATGAGCGCATAGGTGATGAACAGCACGAGATCGCCCGGGGAGAGGAGCCCGGCCTGGAGCTGGCGCGCCCCCAGCCACACCCCGAGACCCGTGGTCGCGCCGAACGCGCCGTGCACCAGCAGCGAGGAGAGCGTGATCATCCGCGTGACCCGGACGTCCTGGTCGGCGCTGGTCCGGTTGAGACGATCGAGCTCGCGGGCGTCCCACACCAGCCCCTCGTGGATCGCCGTCGCGTAGGCCCCCTCCTTCTTCCGGTGCTTCCGGAAGACCGTCGCCACGCGCGTGGAGGTCCCAAAGCCGATCCCGGCGGCCGCCAGCCCGCCCACCAGGAGGAAGAGACTGAGCTGGGGCGAGATGAAGGCGAACACGAGGCTCACGCCGAGGTAGAGGAGGCCGTTCTGGGAGACGTGGATCAGGATCCCCTTGAGGCTCTCCTTGACCCGCGCGGTGTCCCCGATGATCCGGGCGACCAGCTCGCCCGGCGGCTCCGGGCGCCGCGACCGCGCGGCGCCGCGCACCGCCGCCGCGCGGAGGTCGTGCACGGTGTGGGCGGCGAACTTCGCCATCGAGATCCGCTGGACCATCTCCGCGAAGCCGATCCCGAGCACGAGCACCACGTAGGCGGAGACCAGCCAGAGGATCGGATCGCCCGAGGGGAGCCAAGATGGGCGCGTCCCCCCGGGGAGCACCACGTCCACGACTCCCTTGAGCGGCCAATGGAGCGCGAGCCGGAGGAGCACGAGCGCCACCGTGGCCAGCGTCCCGCGCGCCAGCCACCGGAGCCAGGGCCGGGCGAACGGTCGGAGGAGACCGAGCGCGCGGCCGGTCTTCTTCAGGGTCCACATGGGCTGGGCTTCTCCGCCCCGGCTCCGGCGGGCTCGACGGCCACGACCCCCTCCGGCGGGCCGTCCAGGAGCCCCGCCGCATGGAGCACGACGCCGGTGACGCGCTCGGTGGCGCGGCCCGGGTCGTGGAACACGTCGCGCGCCGTCGCCCGGCGGAGATCGCCGTGCCGCGCCGGATGGGCGAGGCCGTCGGCGATCGCGGCCACGACGTCCTCGGGCCGGCTGACGAGCGTGCCCCCCTTCCTCCCGTGCGTCTCGAGGTCGAGCGCGCCGCCCCGCTCCACGATGACCCGGAGCAGCTCGGGCACGTCGAGGAACACGATCGGCCGGTCGAGCAGCGTGTATTCGACGGAGACGGACGAGGCGTCGGTGAGCAGCAGGTCCGCGGCGTGGAGGTACGGGACCACGTCCGGATCGCGCACGAGGCGGATGCGGTCGGTCTCGAGCGGCTCCAGCTCCCGCATCCAGTCGATCGACGTGTCCTTCGGATGGTCGTGGAGCTTGACCAGGAGGTTCCAGCCCGGCTCGCGACCGGTCTCCTCGATGACCCTCTGGCCCATCGTCTCCATCGAGTTGTGCTTCGATCCGGTCGGGGCGTAGAGGACCGTGGGACGCCGGGGATCGAGGCCGTGCCGGCGGAGCAGTGCCTCCCGGTCGTGGAACGCCGACACCAGCGCGTCCATCTTGGGCATCCCCGTGATCAGGCACTGGCCGGGCGTCCGCACGAGCCCGCGCCGGCGATACGCCTCCGCGTGGTAGCGCCCGGCCAGGCAGAGGTGGTCGAACTTCAGGTACTTCTCCCGGACGCCCAGGTTCTTGAACGAGACGCCGTGGAAGACCTGGACCGACCGGCCCGCCGAGCGGGGCCGCGGCGGCGACTTGTGGGCGGCGATGAGGACGTCGAAGTCCTCCTCGCGCGCGCGCTCCACGGGGATCACGCGCGAGCGATCCACCGGGAACGGGTCGTAGAACCCGTCGAGCCGGCAGTCGGCGTCGCGGCCGGCGTCCTCGTCCCGGACCCCGCCGGTCAGCCAGAACTCGATCCGCGGATCGCGCGCCAGGCACTCGTAGACCGGGAGCACGCAGGCGAAGTGGACCCGGGCCACGCCCGAGAAGAGGATCCGCTTGCGGCGGGGAGCGCCGTTCCCACTCATGAGCAGACGCGGGCCCTGCGTCGCGCCCGGCTCACTGGCCTTTCCGGACCGGGACCTTGATGCCGGCGGTCGTCGCGAGCGCGGCCGCGATCTCGTCCCTCGTGGCCTTGCCGTTCTTGTCGGCGTCCACCCTGCGGAAGAGCCGGTCCAGCCTCCCCTCCTCGGCCCACTCCATCGCGGTCTTCTCCCGCTCGCCGAGCTGGCCGTCCCCGTCCCAGTCGAAGTCCCGGATCGCCTTGAGCCGCCGGGTCTCCGTCATCGTCCTCCGCTCGCCGTCATCAAGCTTCCCGTCCTTGTTCTTGTCGTACTTCTTCACGCTCTTCGCGGCCTTCTTCTCCGCGATCGTCGGGTCGAGCTGGCCCAGCGTCTCCTGGCCGGCCTTGCGGACCGCCGGGACGAGCGTCCGGAACTCGACCCGGTCCAGCATGCCGTCGGCGTCCGCGTCCGCCGCCTTGATCAGCGACGGGAGGTCCGCGGCCAGCTTCGCCACCGCCTTCTCCTTGGGCGATTTCCCTTCCTGCGCGTGGAGCGGCAGTCCTCCGAGGACGAAGAGCGTTCCGCACGCGACCGCGATCCGGCACATCGTGTCCATCTTGTCCGTCTCCACAGGGTCTTTCACGGCGGGCCTCGGACCGGGGGGAATCCTATCAGCGAAGATTACGTGAAGATGACCGGAGGACGGGATCAACGACGGCCGGCCGCGCGCCCCGCTTCGGTGAGCCGGCAGCGTCCCGCGGCCGATTCGACGAGCCCGGCGCGCTCGAGCGCGCGCACGACCCGCTCCAACCGCGAGGCCATCCACCCAAGGCGCGGCCCGAGGTCGCCGGGCGTCAGGCCCTCCGCCTCGCGCTCGAGGCAGGCGAGCACCATGTCCCCTTGGAGCTGCAGGGTCACGCGGCGGTGCCGGAGCGCGTGGGCTACGAGGCCGTGCTCGGGCGCGAAGAGGAAGGCGAGGACGAACTGCGCGCCCACCGCGCTCGCCATCGCACCCGCGATGGAGCAGTCGAGCCACCGGGCGATGCCGTAGCCGGCCGCCGCCCCGGCGACGCCGAGAGCGACCGCGAGCAGGAGCATGACCGAGAGCCGCCGCGCGAAGAGGTAGGCGGTGGCCGGCGGCACGATCAGCATCGCCACCACGAGGATCGCGCCCACCGACTCGAAGGCGCCTACCACGGTGATCGAGACGGCCGCCATCAGCACGTAGTGGAGGAGCACGGGCGAGAAGCCGAGCGACCCCGCCAGCTCCGGGTCGAAGCTCGCGAGCTTCAGCTCCTTGTAGAGCCCGAGCACCAGCGCGAGGTCCAGGAGCAGCGTCCCCCCCGTCACCCACAGCGCCTTGGGCCCGAGCTCGCGCCCGCCCAGGAGCAGCGTGTCCATCGGCGTGTAGGCGATCTCCCCGTAGAGCACGCAGTCCAGGTCCAGGTCCACCTGCCCGGCGTAGCGGCTGATCAGGATCACGCCGATCGAGAACAGCGCCGGGAAGACGACGCCGATCGACGCGTCCTCGTGCATGCGGCGGCTGCGGTAGAGGGCCTCGACCAGGAAGACGGTCAGCACGCCGAGCGCCCCCGCGCCGATCACCATCGGGAGCGCGGCGCGGCTCCCGGTCAGCAGGAACGCCAGCGCGATTCCGGGCAGCACCGCGTGGCTGATGGCGTCGCCGAGCAGCGCCATCTTCCGGAGCACCAGGAAGGTCCCGACCAGCGCGCAGCTCGTGGCGACCAGCGCGCCCACCAGCACGATCACGAGCGGCCCGCTCACGGCCGCCTCTCTCTCGGAATGGGCCGCCCGTGCGGGTCGAGCTCCGGCCGGCCGAGCTGCGCGTCCAGCTCCTCGACCGCCCGATCGGTGAGCGCGTGCTCCATGGCCTCGGCATCGCGGTGGACGTGGTCGATGGGGAGGTCGAGCCGGCGGGTCAGGTAGACCTCCCAGAGCCGGTGCTTCCGCACCACGCGCTCCGCCTCGTCGAGCCCCGCGGGCGTGAGCTGGAGCCGGTCCCCGCCGCCCTGGAGGAGCCCGGCCCGGAGCAGCGGGGCCGCGTTCGCGAGCAGCTCGTGCCCGCCCTGCCCGCGCATTCCCATCACCTCGGGGAGGTTCACCGCCGCCCAGGAGCCGGAGCGTTCGCCGAGGTGGTAGAGGTCCTTGAGCAGGTTCTCGCGCCGGATGCGCCGGGCCACCGCCCGCTCGCGGAGCCAGCTCCGGAGGAGCCCGCGCCGCGGCGCCAGGAAGAGCGAGATCACCAGCGCGAGGCTCGAGACCAGCACGATCGTGGGCCCGGTCGGGAGCCCCGGCACCGCCGCGCTGAGGAGCGCGCCGGTGGCGCCCGAGGCGCCGCCCAGGAGCGCGGCCAGCGCCGTCATGCGGCCCAGGCGGTCGGTCCACTGCCGCGCCGCGGCCGGAGGGGTGATGAGCGTGGCCACCATGAGCACGACCCCGACCATCTGGAGCCCGGTCACCACCACCACGACCAGGAGACAGGTGAGCGCTACTTCGAGCGCGCGCACCGGCAGGCCCAGGCTCGCGGCGAAGTCCCGGTCGAAGGTCAGGACCTGGAACTCCTTGAAGAAGAGCGTGACCACGAGCAGCACCCCCGCGCCGACGACGCCCATCACGACCAGGTCCTCGCGGACGAGCCCCGCGGCCTGCCCGAACAGGAACTTGTCCAGGCCGCTCTGGTTCCCGCCCGGGAGCTTCTGGATGTGGGTGAGGAGCACGATGCCCACCCCGAAGAAGACCGAGAGCACGATCCCGATGGCGGCGTCCTCCTTGACCCGGCTGAAGCGCACCACCAGGAGCATCAGGAGGGCGCCCACGAGTCCGGCGGCCAGCGCGCCGAGGAGGAGCGGGAGCGGCGACTTGCTCCCGGTGAGCAGGAACGCCAGACAGACCCCCGGGAGCGCCGCGTGCGCCAGAGCGTCCCCCATCAGGCTCTGCCGGCGGAGCAGCGCGAAGCTGCCGACCACGCCGCCGATCACCCCGATCAGGCTGGCGCCGCAGAGGACGACCTCGAGCGTGTAGGTCACGGCCGGTCCGCGCGGTTCTGGAGCAGCGCCTCGGCCGCCTGCGTCAGCACCGTGAGCCGGCCGCCGTAGGTCTGCTGCAGGTTCTCCTTGGTGAAGGTCGTGGCGACCGGCCCGGACGCGACCAGCCGCATGTTCAGGAGCACCACGTGGTCGAAGTACTCGGCCACCGTGTGGAGGTCGTGGTGCACCGCCACCACCGTCTTCCCCTTCCGGCGCAGCTCCTGGAGCAGCGTCAGGATCGCGCGCTCGGTGGTCGCGTCCACGCCCGCGAAGGGCTCGTCCATCAGGTAGAGCCGCGCGTCCTGGGCCAGCGCGCGGGCCAGGAACACGCGCTGCTGCTGCCCGCCCGAGAGCTGGTTGATCTGGCGCTCGGCCAGCTCGCGGATGCCCACCTGGTCCAGGCACCGGAGGGCGGTCTCGCGGTGGTGCGCGGCGGGGCGGCGCAGCCAGCCGATCCGCCCGTAGAGCCCCATGGTCACGACGTCGAGCGCGCTGGTCGGGAAGTCCCAGTCCACGCTGCCGCGCTGCGGCACGTAGCCCACCCACGAGCGCTTCCGTTCGTAGGGCTCGCCGTAGACGTGGACCCAGCCGGTGGAAGGCTTCACGAGGTCGAGCACCGCCTTGAGCAGCGTGCTCTTGCCCGCGCCGTTCGGGCCGACGATCGCGATCAAACGTCCCTCGGGGAGCGCGAGGTCCACGTCCCAGAGCACGGGCTGGGTGCGGTAGGCCACCGTGAGGTCGTGGATCTCGAGCGGCGGCGGCGCGGTCGAGACCGCCGCGGCCCGGGGCTCGGCGCTCACTTCAGCGCCTCCACGACCGTGTTCACGTTGTGCCGCACCATGCCGGTGTAGGTCCCCTCGGGCGTCCCCGCGGCGCCCATCGCGTCGGAGAAGAGCTGGCCGCCGATGGCCACGTCGTGCTGGCGCGCGCGGCACGCCGCCTGGACCGCCTCGATCGACCGGCGCGGCACGCTGGACTCCACGAAGATCGCCTTCACCTTCCGGGTGACGATCAGGTCCACGAGCTGCTCCACGTCCTTGAGTCCGGCCTCCGCGACCGTGCTGATCCCCTGGAGGCCGTGCACCTCGACGCCGTAGCGGCGGCCGAAATACCCGAACGCGTCGTGCGCCGTGACCAGCACGCGCTTCCCGGCCGGGAGGGTCTGGATCCGCTCCGTGACCCATCGGTCCAGTTCCTCCAGCTCCTTCCGGACCGCGGCCGCGTTCGAGCGGAACTCGTCCGCGTGGGCGGGGCGCAGGCGCGCCAGCTCGCGCTCGATCGGTTCCACCACCAGCGCCCAGAGGCTCACGTCGAACCAGATGTGCGGGTCGTACTGGCCCTGCATCTCCGGCGGCTCCCGGCGCTGTCCCTCGGGGACCGCGTCGGCCACCGCCACCACGGGCCGCTGCCGCGCGAGCTTCACCAGCACGTCCCCCATCTTTCCCTCGAGGTGGAGCCCGTTGTAGAGGACGAGGTCGGCCTCGGAGAGCCGGCGCACGTCCCCCTCGCTCGCCTTGTAGAGGTGGGGATCGACCCCGGCGCCCATCAGCGCGTCGACCCGGGCGTGGGGTCCGGCGAGCCGGGCGGCGACGTCCGCGATCATCCCGATGGTGGTGACCACCTGGAGCGTTCCCCCGGTCGCGGCCGGGGCCTCTTTCGCCTTGCAGGCCGTGAGCCCCGTGGCCAGGAGGAGGGCCGCGAGGACGTGCAGTGTTTTTGACATGTCAAAAATATTCCTGCGAGTGGACTAAAAGTCAAGTGAGGGTATCCTTCAGCCCGCCATGGCCAGCAGCACGGTGGAGGACTACCTCAAGCGCATCTGGCTGGAGCAGCAGCGGTCGCCCGGGGTCCGGATCTCGACCGGACAGATCGCGATGGCGCTCGAGGTGACGCCGGGCACGGCGACCTCGATGGTGAAGACGCTGGCCGACGCCGGGCTCCTGGTCTATGAGCCCTACAACGGCGTCGCGCTGACCCCCTCGGGGACCCGGCTCGCGATGCACGTGCTCCGGCGTCACCGGCTGGTCGAGCTGTTCCTGGTGCGGATGATGGGCATGAACTGGAGCGAGGTCCACGGGGAGGCGGAGCTGCTCGAACACGCGATCTCCGAGGGGCTCCTCGAGCGGATGGACGAGATGCTGGGCCGCCCCCAGTTCGACCCGCACGGCGACCCGATCCCGACCCCCCAGGGAGAGGTCTCCGAGACCTCGCGGCTCCACCTGCTCGACTGCCCGCTCGGGCGGCCCGTGCAGGTCGTGCGCGTGACCGACCAGAGCGCCGGCTTCCTCCGCCTCGTGGAGCGCCACGGGCTGATCCCGGGCCGCAGGCTTCAGGTGGAGGCGAGGGACGAGCAGGCCGGAACCGTGCGCCTGAGGCCCGAGAGCCACCGCCGCCGCGTGAGCCTCGGTTTCGGCGCCGCGTCCCGCATCCAGGTGGAACCCGTCGGTCGATGATCCGCGCGCGGGGTCTGACCAGGCGGTTCGGGACGCGGCCGGCGGTGGAGGACCTCTCGCTCGAGGTGCCCGGCGGCATCCTCGTGCTGCTCGGTCCGAACGGCGCGGGGAAGACCACGACCGTGCGGCTCCTCCTCGGCCTCCTCCGGCCGACCGGGGGCGACGCGGAGGTCGCGGGCCTCCCGATCAAGGGGGACGGCCCCGCGCTCCGGCGCGCCTGCGGCCTTCTCCCGGAGGCGCCCGGCCTCTACGAGCGCCTCTCGGCGCTGGAGAACCTCCGCTTCTTCGGCCGGCTCTACGGGCTGTCGCGGGCCGAGGCCGACGCGCGGAGCCGGCCCCTGCTCGAGCGCTTCGACCTCTGGGCGCGGCGGGACGATCCGGCCGGCGCGCTCAGCAAGGGGATGCGCCAGAAGGTGGCGCTGGTGCGCGCGCTCTTCCACGACCCGCGCGTGCTGTTCCTGGACGAGCCGACCTCGGGGCTGGACCCCGAGAGCGCCCGCGGGTTCCGCGACCTGATCCTCGAGCTCGGCGGCGGCGGCCGGACCATCGTGGTGTGCACGCACAACCTGGACGAGGCGGAGCGCCTGGCCGACTGGGTCGCGATCGTGCGCACCCGGCTCCTCCACTTCCAGGACGGCGCGTCGCTCCGCGAGGGGCGTGGCTCGCGGCGCCTGCGCGTGCGGGTCCGGGGGGCGGGTCCGCCGCACGAGTCCGCGCTCCGCCCGCTGGCGGCGGACGGCGCGCTCCGGCGCGACGGCGACTGGCTGGCGCTCGACGTCCCCGACGCCGCCGGCGTCGCGCCCGAGGCGGTGCGACGGCTGGTCGCGGCCGGCGCGGACGTGGTCGAGGTGCGGATCGAGCGCGAGTCGCTGGAGTCGCTCTACCTCCGGATCGTGCGGGAGGTCCCGTGAGGAAGGCGCGGGTCTTCGTGGAGAAGGAGGTGTCCGACGTCCTCCGGAACCGGCAGGTCTTCTGGCTCTACGTCCTCCTGCCGCTGCTCTTCACGATCCTCACGGTGGGGTTGATCGCGGGGGCGACGCTGGCGGTGGAGCTGGGCGCCCGGGTGGCGAGCGACTTCACGGACTGGATCGCGAAGGTCCAGCAGGCGATGCCCGAGCTCCAGGGGCGTCCGCTTCCGCTCGCGGTGGCGACGGCGTTCTACCGACAGGTGTCGCTCCTCTTCCTGCTGATCCCGGTGGCGCTCACGACGATCGCGGGCGCCTACAGCGTGGTGGGCGAGAAGACCCAGAAGACGCTCGAGCCGCTGCTGGCGACCCCGGCGACCGATCTCGAGCTCTTCCTCGGGAAGGCGCTGGGGCTCCTGATCCCCGCGGTGGTGGTGACGACCGTCGCCGGGCTGTTCGTGAGCCTCGCCGTCGCGCTCTTCACGTACTTCCACTTCGGCGCCGCCCTGCTCCCGGACGTCTCCTGGCTCCTGGTACTGCTGGTGATCTCGCCGCTGGTGGTGTTTCTCGGCATCCTGACGTCGCTCGCGATCTCCTCGCGCGCCGCGGACGCGCAGGCGGCGCAGCAGGTCGCGGGGCTCCTCACGACGCCGCTGATCCTCCTCTTCGTGCTGGTCTTCGTCCGCGGGCTGGCGGTGTCGCCGCGCCTCCTGGGCGCCTTCGCGTGGTTCCTCGCGCTCCTGGACTTCGGCGTGCTCTGCTTCGTGGTGGGACGGTTCCACCGCGAGGAGATCCTGACCCGCTGGAAGTAGGAACCGGCCTACGGCTCGCAGAGGAGGACGATGCTGGCGGTGAAGCCGTGAAGGAAGTTCCGCGTGCCCACCGGGCCCAGCTCGCCGGCGGCGAAGAAGCCGGCGACCGGGACGTCGCCCACCCCGTCCCGCACGCAGGTCACGTCGTGGTGGGGATCGGTGAAGAACCGCGAGCCCCGCCCGTTGCAGGAGAAGAGGAGCGCGCCCCGCGCGGGGTGATCGCGGAGCCATCCGGCCTGCTCCTGGAGCAGGAGGCGCAGGTCCTCGCGGGCGGTGTCGGCGTCGCGGACGTGGAACTGGATCGTCTGACCGCGTCGCACGTGGTCCGCGATCTCCAGGCCGCCGCTCTCCCGGTCCACGCCGAGAACGTTCCGCACCAGGAAGTCGCCCCGGCGGAACTCGACCTGGTGCTCGTCGGCCACGCGGCCCACGTGAAGAGCGCGGCGGGCGAGGTCCTGTTCCCCCTCCGGGAGCGACTGGAACAGCTCGCCCAGGCGCTCCAGCGCCGGCCGCCCTCCCAGCTCCTGGATGACGTTGCCATCGGCCTTCGTGACCACGAAGTGGCGGCCGATGGGCCGGCACCCCTGCGAGACCACCGTCCGGAGCCGCACGCCCCCGCTGAGCAGGCAGCCGACCGCGCCCTCCTCGAGGAGCTGGTCGCCGCGGAAGAGCCGGTGCTGGCCGGGGAGCTGTCCGCCGCTCGCCATCCCGCCGAACACCCGCAGGCCGGGCGCCTCCTCGTTGAGCGAGCGGAGGAACTCGTCGGCCGGGAACGTGAACGGATCGGGGAGGAGCAGCACGGCACCGTCCTGGGCGCACTGCCGGGCGTCGTCGAGCGGAAAGCCCGAGACCGCGCCGCCCTCGTCGGCCGGATCGAAGGTCAGGTGGAACGGGCGGACCGTCGTCCCCGGCAGCGTGGCCGCGAACAGCGAGAGGGCTGAGCGGCGCTCGACCTCGGCGGCCTCGCCGATCAGCCCCTCGCCCGTGCAGCCCAGGAACACGCGGGGGTCCAGCTCCTGGTGGAGCATCCGGATGATCTCGGGGAAGGCCGACCGGTGGTGCAGCGTGCTGAAAGCGAGGAGGACGTCGGGCCGGGCGCCTTCGAGCGCGGAGCGCAGGCGGGCCGCGGTCGCGGCGACCGTGGCTCGCGGGTCACCGTCGAGGGTCAGGGCGGCGGCGCACCGGAGCAGGGACGACATGCGGGCGGGATCCTACCGGACCCCGCTCCCCTCCCGCCACGGCCGCCTAAGGCAGGAACGTGACCTGCACGTCGGGCATGATCTCGACGATCCCGGGCCCCGGCGCGAAGGTGACGGCGGACGACCAGATCGTGTTCCCCACCAGCGCCTGGCTCATCGGGATCGCGAGCGCCATCGTGAAGTCGCCGGCCCCGTCGGTGGCGCCGGCGAAGTTCACGAACGTCCCCGGCGCCACCATCGAGAGGATCAGGAGACCGTCCAGGTCCAGCGGGACCGTCCGGACGCCGCCGACGGAGAAGCCGAGGTGCCCGAGGCTGCATGCTCCCTGGTAGCCGACCTGCGGAGTCCCGTTCCCTTTCAGCTCCACGGTCGTCCCGATCCGCGGCGGCCCGTTGAGATGGAGGGTGCCGCCGAAGTACTTGAGGTCGTCGGCCAGCGCATGTACTGGAGGCCGGGGCGGGCGAGGTCCTAGACCGCGAGCGTCTCGACGCAGGCGTTCCGGTCCTGGAACGTGTCGCTGGTCAGCTCCTGGAAGGTGATCCCCGCCTGGGCCTGCACCTCGCTCCCCGTGCACATCCAGTCGCCCCGGTGCTCGGTGTAGCCCGGGACCATCGTGCCCACCGGATAGACCAGTCCTGCGCGGCCGCGAGGCCGGTCGAGAGCGCGAGGGCGAGGAGCGCGCGTCGCATGGGTGCAGGCCTCCAGCCGGAAGCGGCTCCCGGAGGCTCAGGGCCTCCGGGAGCCGCTTCGGTCGTTACGGAACGAACGTGATCTGGACGTCGGGCGCGATCTCGATGATGCCGTTGGGCGTGAACGTGACCGCCGAGCTCCAGATGGTGAACCCGGCGAGCTGCGGCACCGGCGGGGTGTTCAGCGTCATCACGAAGTTCCCGTTGGCGTCCACCGTCCCCGAGAAATTCGTGAAGATCGCGGGGGTGCTGAGCGACAGCAGGAGCAGCGCATCGAGGTCGAGGGGAATGACCCGGCCGTCCCCGAGCGGGATGCCCGAGTGGCCGAGGCTGCACGCGCCGACGTAGCCGAAGCCCGAGGTGCCGCGGCCGTTCAGGTTCACGGGCATCCCCACCTGCGGCGTGCCGGCGAGGTAGAGGTTCGCGTTGAAGTACTTCAGGTCATCGGCGATGGCGTTCTGATAGCCATTGACGCCGATCTTCCCGGCGGCGGTGCCGAATCCCAGGGCCGTCAGGAACTCCCGGGTGATGTCCCAGTTACCGTCCAGGTTCGTGTCCAGAAACACCTGGACCCGGACGTTGGCGGCTTCCTCGATCACCTGGAGACGGGCGCGTACGCCGAGACTGGGCGGGGTGATGGCGCCGTTGGAGCCGGCGACGAGGAACTGGAACGAGGCTCCGTTGTAGTAGTACACCCAATAGGTGTCCCATCCGTCCCGGGGAACGCCATTGTCCTGCAGCTTCACCATGAAGTAGGTCGCGGCGGCCCCGGCGCCGTTGTGGCGGACGATCGGTCCCGTGTACATCAGCCCCGGGAGCGTCGTGTCGTAGATTGCGACGGTCTCCACGCAGGCGTCCCGGTCGAGGAACGTGTCGTGGGTCAGCTCCTGGAAGGTGACTCCCGACTGGGACTGGACCGTGGTCCCGGTCGCCACCCAGTTCCCCCGCTGTTCCGTGTACCCCGGAATCAGCGTCCCTGGCGCATAGTTGAACGGATCGATGAACTGCTGGGCGGAAGCCAGGCCGGCGAGCAGGACGAGAACGACGGTGGCGCATTTCATAGGGTGTCCCTTTCGAATGGTTGCCGGGTCCTCCCCGGACGAGGGTGGAGTTCCTGCACCCCAATGGGAGGATCACTCTCTCTACGGCGGCCGATTATCCGCGCGGCGGTCACCGCGTCAACGAGCTGCGGCTCAGGGCAGGAAGCGCCGGATGTTCTCGCGCCACCAGGGCCAGTCATGCCCGAAGACGCCCGGCCAGATCTCGCCCTGGACCGGGAGCCCCTTCCCGCGCAGCAAGTCGATGAACTGGCGGTTCCGCGCCGCGAGCGAGTCGTGCTCGCCCGTCGCCACGACCCATTCGACCTGACGGAGCCGCTCAGCCCACCCCTCGTCCATGTTCGCGATGTAGGCGGTCGGGCACTGGAAGTAGCAGGCGTCGTCCCACCAGCCGTCCAGGAACCCGTGGATGTCGTAGACCCCGGAGAACGCGACCGCCCGGCGCACGACCTCGGGATAGCGGGCCGCGAGGTTCACGGCGTGGTACGCCCCGAAGGACGCGCCGTAGGTCGCGAGGTCGTCGCGCCCCGCGCGATGGTGGATGAACGGGATCAGCTCGTGGCGGAGATAGGCGTCGTACTGCTCGTGGCGCCGCACCCGGTCGCGCGGGTGGATCGCCTGGTGGTACCACGACTCCAGGTTCACCGTATCGGGGCAGACGAGCTGGAGCCGCCCCTCGTCCACCGGCCCCGCCAGCGCCCCCACGAGCCCGAAGTCCTCGCTCTCGTAGAACCGTGCCGCGGCGGTGGGAAAGAGGATCGCCGGCCGCCCCGCGTGCCCGAACCAGAGGAGCTCCATGTCCCGTCCGAGCCGGGGGCTGATCCAGTGGTGGTACTCGCGTCGCATGGGCGCGCGAGAATAGCGGCGCGCCCGGGCCCGGGGAAGGGAAGACCCGCGCCTTGACCCGGGTCCCACCCTACCTACAATGGCCCGCCGCGAAGGGACGGAGGACCGGGGACCACACGCCCTCATGAGCCAGAAACCCAGGCGGATCGGGATCCTCTACGGGATGGAACGGACGTTCCCTCCCGCGCTCGCCGAGCGTGTCAACTCGCTGGCGGGCGGTGACGTGAAGGCGGAGCCCCTGCAGGTGAGCGCGGCGCGCGACGACCTCCGGCCCGACTACGACGTGATCCTGGACCGGATCAGCCAGGACGTCCCCTTCTACCGCACGCTGCTCAAGGGCGCCGCGGCCCAGGGGGCGCAGGTCGTGAACAACCCGTTCTGGTGGACGGCCGACGACAAGTTCGTCTGCAACATCGTGGCCCGCGCCGCGGGCGTCGCCGTTCCCCGGACCGTGCTCCTCCCGCACAAGCAGCACCCGCCGGGCACCTCCCCCGACTCGTTCTCGAACCTCCGTTACCCGCTCCCGTGGGAGGACGTGTTCGCCTACCTCGGGTTCCCGATCTTCCTCAAGCCCGCGCACGGCGGCGGGTGGAAGGACGTGCACAAGGCCCGCACCCCCGAGGAGTTCTTCCGCGCCTACGACCAGACGCACGCGCTCACGATGATCGCCCAGGAGGGGATCGAGTTCACCGAGTACTACCGCTGCTACTGCCTCGGGCGCCGCACGGTGCACATCATGCGCTACGAGCCGCGGAACCCGCACCACCTCCGCTACCTGAGGAACGGCGCGCCGGCGCCCGCGATGAGGGAGCGGCTCGAGCGGGACTCGGTCGCGCTGTGCCGCGCGCTCGGCTACGACTTCAACACGCTCGAGTTCGCGGTGCGGGACGGCGTCCCCTACGCGATCGACTTCATGAACCCGGCGCCCGACGCGGACGTGAACTCGGTCGGCCGGGAGAACTTCGAGTGGATCGTGCAGGCCGCGTCCGAGTTCCTGATCGACCGCGCGCGGAACCCGGTCCCGTTCGAGATGACCGGCGACTGGCCGGGCCGCATCCCGGCGGCGCCCGCGGCGCCCGCGCGTCCACCGGCCCGCCCCCAGCGGTCCCGTCCATGAGCCGACCGCCCGCCTTCACCCTCGGCGTGGAGGAGGAGTTCCAGGTCGTCGACCCGGAGACCCGCGAGCTCCGCTCCCACGTGCAGCAGCTCTTCGACCAGGGGCGCAAGGTCCTCCAGGAGCGCATCCGGCCGGAGCTGCACCAGTCGGTCGTCGAGATCGGCACCGGCGTGTGCAAGAGCGTCGGGGAGGCGCGCCGCGAGATCACCGAGATGCGGACCTCGCTGGCGCGGCTCGCGCGTCAGAACGGCCTCCGGATCGCGGCCGCGGGGACGCACCCGTTCTCCCACTGGGCGGACGTGGCGATCACCCCCAACCCGCGCTACGAGCAGATCATCCAGGACTTCCAGGCGGTGGCTCGCGCCAACCTGATCTTCGGCCTCCACGTCCACGTGGGGATCGACGACCGGGAAGAGCTGATCCACCTGATGAACGTGGCGCGCTACTTCCTCCCCCACATCCTCGCGCTCAGCACCAACTCCCCGTTCTGGCTGGGGCGCGACTCGGGGTGGAAGAGTTATCGATGCAAGGTCTTCGACAAGTTCCCGCGCACGAACATCCCAGACTACTTCGGCTCCTACGGCGAGTTCGAGGACTACCTGAAGCTGCTGGTGAAGACCAACTGCATCGACAACGGAAAGAAGATCTGGTGGGACATCCGGCCCCATCCGACCTTCAACACGCTCGAGTACCGCATCTGCGACATCCCCATGCGCATGGAGGAGACCATCGCGCTGGTCGCGCTGATCCAGGCCGTGACCGTGAAGCTCTGGCGGCTCCACCGCAAGAACCTGAGCTTCCGCCTCTACCGTCGCGCGCTGATCATGGAGAACAAGTGGCGCGCGGCCCGCTGGGGGATCGACGGCAAGCTGATCGACTTCGGCAAGCAGGAGGAGGTCGCGACCATCGACCTCGTGAACGAGCTCCTGGACTTCGTCGACGACGTGCTGGACGACCTGGGGAGCCGCAGCGAGGTCGGGCTGATCCGCCAGATCGTGGCGCGCGGGACCGGCGCCGACCGCCAGCTCAAGGTCTGGCGCGAGACCAAGGACCTGAAGCAGGTCGTGGACTACATCATCCGCGAGACGGAGCACGGCCTGCCGCTCGAGTAGGAGCCTGTGGACCCCGAGCTGCGCCGCCGCTTCAACGAGGCCTTCACGCCGGCGCTGCACGGGCGGCTCGTGGAACGGATCACCGCGCTGGCCGGGTGCGCCCCCGACTACCGGCTCGCGGAGTCCCCGACCTTCTTCCCGCCGGAGCTCCGGGACCGGTGCGCGCGCGACGCGAGCGCGATCCTGGAGCAGGCGGCCCGGCCGGAGCTGGTCGAGCGGCTCCGCGGCGTCGTGCCCCCCGAGCGGCGCGTCCCGGGCGGCGGGGAGCTGCCGGCCTGCGCGCTCGTGGACTTCGCGATCACCCGCGGCCCGTCGGGCGCGCTGGAGCCGCGGCTGATCGAGATGCAGGGGTTCCCCTCGCTCTTCGCCTACACGCTCCTCCACTTCGACGCGTGGGCCGGGCTGCTCGCCGAGCTCCCGGGGATGCCGGCGCGCTGGGACGCGTTCTTCGACGGGCTGGACCGGGACGGCGTGCTCCGGCGGTTCGCTCGCGCGATCGTGGGCGACCACGACCCGCTCGAGGTCGCGCTCGTGGACCTCGATCCCCCGACGCAGAAGACGGCCGTCGATTTCGAGGCCACCCGCAAGCTCACCGGCGTGGAGTCCGTCTGCCTGACGAAGCTCGAGCGCGACCGCGCGACCGGACGGATCTACCGGCGGCGCGACGGGGGCGGGCGCGTGCGGGTGCGGCGCATCTACAACCGCGTGGTCTTCGACGAGCTCGAGAAGAAGGGCGCGGCCTTCCCGTTCGACCTGCGCGAGGAGCTGGACGTGGAGTGGGCGCCGCACCCGGCCTGGTACTGGATCTGGTCCAAGGCGGCGCTGCCCCTGCTCCGCCACCCGAGCGTCCCCGCGGCCACGCTGGTCTCGGACTGGCGGGGGACGGCCGACGAGCTGCGCCTCCGCGTGCTGAAGCCGCTCTTCTCGTTTGCCGGAGGCGGGGTGAAGCTCGACCCGGCGCCCGAGGACCTCGCGGCGATCCCCGGTCCAGAGCGGGGGGAATGGGTGCTCCAGGAGCGGATCGCCTACGAGCCGGCGCTCCGCGCCGCCGACGGCGGAGGCGTGAAGGTCGAGGTCCGGATGATGTTCTTCCGGGATCCGATGGAACCCGCGCCGCGGCTGGCGATGCAGCTCACGCGCCTCTCGCGGGGCGCGATGCTGGGCGTGGACTTCAACAAGGACTTCACGTGGGTCGGCAGCTCGCTCGGGATGTGGCCCGCGTGAAAGCGGGTTCCCAGATCCAACGCCCGCGGGACGCCGGGCGTATCAGCGGACAGGAGGAGCCTGAACATGGCAATTCGTCGTCGTGCGAGCTTCTGGCTGGTCGGCCTCGTGGTCGTGGGGTGCGTCCTCGCGATGGTGCGTTCCTCGGTCGCGAGCGTCTACACCTTCCGGGGTCACTCGATGGAGCCGGACTTCCAGGACGGCGTCCGGGTGCTCGTGAACCTCGCCGCCTACGACCTGAAGCTTCCGTTCACCTCGCAGCGGCTCCTGGTCACGGGCACGCCCCGCGTGGGGGACGTCGTCCTGATGGAGATGCCGGGGAGCGACGTCCTGCTCCTCAAGCGGGTGGCCGCCGGCCCGGGGGAGACGATCGGCGACGTCACGGTCCCGCCCGATCACTTCTACGTGCTCGGGGACCAGCGCGAGCGGAGCCGCGACTCCCGCCACTTCGGGGTCGTGCCCCGCTCGGCCATCCGCGGCCGTCTCGTCACCAAGCTCTTCTGACGGGGTCAGGACCCGCCGCGGGTCCTGACCCCTTTTCTCCTCCGCAGGGGCCATGACCGATCCCCCCGCGGACCTCCAGATCGGTCCCTACCGGGTGCTCCGCGAGCTGGGGCGCGGCGGTCAGGGCGTGGTCTACCTCGCCGAGGACACGCGGCTCCCCCGCAAGGTCGCGCTCAAGGTCCTCTCCCAGCAGGTCCTCACCGACAGCGCCGCGCGGCTCCGCTTCGAGCGCGAGGCCGACGTGACCGCTCGCCTGGAGCATCCCGGGATCTGCCCCCTCTACGAGCGCGGCGAGACGGCGGGCGCGCCGTGGATCGCGATGCGCTACATCGAAGGGGAGGCGCTCGACGACCGCCTGCTGCGCGAGGGCGCGCCCGCGGACCTCCCCTCGGTCCTCCACTTCTTCGAGAAGGCGGCGCGGGCGCTCCACGCGGCGCACGAGGCGGGACTCGTGCACCGCGACATCAAGCCGGGGAACCTGATGGCCGGCCCCGACGGCGCGCCGGTGATCCTGGATTTCGGACTGGCCCGCGACCTCACCGCGGACCGGGCCCTCACCGAGACCGGCCAGGCGCCCGGCACGCCGGCCTACATGTCCCCCGAGCAGCTCCAGCACCGCCCGCTCGACCGGCGGACCGACGTCTGGTCGCTGGGCGCGACCCTCTACGAGGGGGTCACGGGTCGCAGGCCCTTCGACGCTCCCACGCTCCCCGGCCTCTTCGACGCCATCCTGTTCAACGAGCCGCCGGACCCACGCCGCCTCCGGCCGTCGCATCCCCCAGAGCTTTCCGTGGTCCTCGCCAAGGCGATGGAGAAGGACCCCGCGAGCCGCTACCAGACGGCCCTCGAGCTCGCCGAGGACCTCGCGCGCGTGCGCCGCCTCGAGCCCGTCCTCGCCCGGCCCCCGAGCACCCTGCTGCGTCTCCGTCGCTGGGTGCAGCGCAATCCCGGCGGCGCATTCATCGTCCTTCTGCTGGTCGGGGGCCTGGCGGTGACCGCCCTGCTCCTCCGCCGCGCCCGCCGCGCGCTCGGCCGCGAGCAGGTCGCGCTCGAACGTTCGCAGCGGAACCTCGAGCAGACCGAGGACCTCATGAGCTTCATGCTCTTCGACCTCCGCGAGGGCCTCGAGCCGCTCGGCCGGCTCGACCTCCTGGACCAGGTCGCCCGCAAGTCGCGCGAGTTCTACGAGAAGCTCCCGCCCGGCGACGTCACGCCCCGGAGCCGCCGTCAGCGCGCGCTCACGCTCGAGAACGTCGGCGACGTGCTCCGCGCCCGCGGCGACGCGCGCGGAGCGCTCCAGAGCTACGAGCTGGCACGCGCGCTCCACGAGCCGCTGTGGGCCGCAGACCCGGAGGGGGCCGGCACGCTGCTCGATCGGGCCGTGAACGCCTCGCGCATCGCCGAGGCCCGGGTGGATCTCGGAGACCGCGCGGCCGGGGAGAAGAGCCACGCGGAGAGCGCGGCCTTCTTGCAGCGGCTCATGGACCGCGATCCCTCGAATCCCGGCCACCTGGCCCGGCTGGCCTCCGCGCACATCCACCTCGGCGACCTACGCTACGACCAGGGCGAGATCGAGCGCGCGCTCGAGAGCTATCGCGCCGCCTTCGGGCTCCGCGAGCGGCGCGCTTCGCTGGAGCCGGAGTCGACCGATGCCCGGCGCGATCTCGCGGCCGCGCACAACTGCGTGGCCGACGCGCTCAAGGCGCTCGGCCAGCCGGGGCCGGCGCTCGAGCGCTATCGCATCGCGCTCGGGCTCGGCGAGGCTCTCGTGGCCCGCGACCCGGCGCACGCGCGCTGGCAGCAGGACCTGGCCGTGTCCCACACGCGGATCGCCGACGCGCTCCTGGACGATGGCGACGCCGACGGCGCGGCGCAGAGCTACGGCCGGGCGCTCGCGACCTACGAGGGACTCTTCGCGCGCGAGCCGGCCCACACCGGGTGGCAGCGCGGGCTCTCCGTGACCCACACCGGCGTGGGCGACGCGGAGCGCCGTCGCGGCCGGCGCGACGTGGCGCTCGCGCACTTCAAGCGCTCTCTGGAGCTGGACCGGGCGCTCGCCGCGCGTGATCCCCGGAACGCCCGCTGGCAACGCGACCTCTCGGTCAGCCTGAACCGGGTGGGCGACGTGCTCGAAGAGGAAGGGAAGCCCGCCGAGGCGCTGCCGCTCTACGAGGAGTCCCGTTCGGTCTGCCTGCGCCTGCACGAGCGCGACCCGGACAACGCCCAGTGGCGGCGGGATCTCTCGATCGCGCTCGAGCGCGTGGCCGGCGCGCTCCAGGCGCTGGGGCGGCGCGATGATGCCCTCGCGCGCTGGCGCGAGGCGCAGGCCCACCACGAGGAGCTGCTCCGCCGGGAACCCGCGAACCTCCAGTTCCGCCGCGACCTCTCGGTGGTCCATAACGTGATCGGGCTCGCGCTGGCCGCGAGGGGCGACTTCCACGCCGCCGTCGCGGAGTTCAGCGCCGCGGTCGGGAACCACCGCGAGCTGGCCCGGCAGGCCGCGCAGTACGAGCCGGAGGCGAAGAAGCTCGAGGAGACACTGGCGGAGACCGTTCGGGTGGACAACCTCCTCTCCGGGCACGCGCGGGCGGCCGACACCGAGGACCGTCTGCTCCTCGGCTACGCCCGCTACCGCCGTGGGGAATTCGACGCGGCCTGCGGCGACTTCACCGAGGCCCTCGCGGACCCGGCCGCCCGCGCCGATCTCAAGCGGGGGAACCTCTACGCCGCGGCCGCGGCGGCCGCGCGCGCCGGGGGGAAGTGGCGGACGCGCGCGCTCGAGTGGCTGTCCGAGGACGTGCAGCTCCGCCGCCGGAAGATCGCGGAGCTGGAGGGACGGCTCGAGACCGAGGGCTCCGCGCCGCTCCGCCGCGAGCGCCAGGCGCTCCTCGAGTCGATCGAGCGGGCGCACCGCCAGGACCCCGACTTCGCCTCGCTCCGCGAGGACCCGGCGTTCGAGCAGGTCTTCGCTTCGCCGCCGCGTTGAGCGGGGTCTGGACCCGCCGCAGGTCCAGACCCTTTTCCTTTTTCCGCCCCGCCGCGCAACCGGCAAGCCGCGCTGCCCATACGGAACTGGACCATTCAGCGGAGGTCAAGAGTCAACCTCGACTCTGAGTATCCATCTAGGTCCACTGTCTGATCGATGACGCGGCCTCCGTGAATATCAGGTGCTCGCGCGCGGACTTGAAACCGCCCTGGTCCCAATCCTTGGAGCAAGATCTCTCTCTCCGATTCTGAGCTCACGCTCCGCACGTAGCTCGGATCGTCCAAGCATCGGGCGGACAAGTCGACCCTGGGTGCAGCATGTCCTTCCCGGGTGAGCACTTGGAGGTGAATGATGGCTCCACGTACAAATCGAACCTCCCCCAGGTCCGTACGTCCCGCCCCCAACTCTACGCGGCTCACACACGCCGGCGCGTACGGCGGCGCATCAATCCACAGCGTATAGCGTCCCGGATCTTGGCCACCAAAGCGCGCGACTCCCTCGGAGACTAATGCCCGGTATTCCGCGATATGGGGGCCGGTTGGTCTCGCCGCAAACAGTCGCACGCGAATATTGCCAGAAACAATTGCGGGCTCCGGACGAAAAGACACGACAGCTCCCTCTTGGAGCCGCAGGATAACACCCTCTTGTACTCCTACCACTTCCACGGACCCGCCCACCGGAGCCGGGACGAGAACGGGATGCCAAGGCCGGAGGGTTACTCTGCGATCCCCAGGCACCCTTACACGAAACTGACGGTCCTTTCCGATCCGAACCCCGTGCTCGGACGTCATCTCGATTACATGTCCTTCCACAATCACTCTGACATCTTCCCATTTTGTTCCAGGGGGGTACTCCACAAACCCTCGCACTTGTCCCCCATTGTCAAGAGTCATGCGTACGTGGCTCGTCAACCCGGCTGCCCCAATATCACCTTCAGCGCTCACCAGACCTGACAGAGAATCTCGAACGCGGTAACGGCCTTCGGAAAGAGGGGCGAAGCGAAAGCTCCCATCGAATCCGGGCACCGATAGGCTCGGCATCCCACGCACGTGTTGCGGCACCCAGCAGTTGTGGGCAAAGTCCCATGACTGAAGCTCGAGGTTCACGCGCGTCCCGGGCGGGGACACCTCGACAAGGAAGGCCCCACCTGATCCAAGTGATAAATCAACTTCGTATCGCCCCGTGGATCTGATCTCAGCCCGCCCTTCGGTCGGCGGGTAGCCTCTTGCGTTTAGTGTTACTGTTATCGGCAGCTCGGGCTGGCCCAGGTACGCTCGCAAAAGCAACTCACCATTGTCTGGGTGCTCAGCCACACTAATTGGCAAGTGTTTCCCTACTTGGATGTGATACTCTCCCGGCAATCGTACCTGCTGGTCGATTCGAATTCGAGCCAGGACGTCTACGATGCGAGGCATTACGGCCTCGAAACGGGCGTCTCCAGCATCGAGATCTACCGCGCCCAGGACAACGGCATCCCAATAGAGCGAGGAATCCTCGCAGAGGCATACGTTCCAGCGCCCCCCATGGATTCCCTCGATGAGACACCGTCCTGCCGCATCCGTCGTCGCGCCCACAGGCCATGGGTTGTTTCCTGGGTTCCGCAGCAGGATGCCCCTCCCTGCTGCAGGCTCACCTTCAGCGTCAGTCAATAGCACCTCCACCTTTCGAGGTCTCCGAAAGGAGATCCCCGACCCTGTTTCTCCATAATTCTGGGCAAGAACGTAGGCAATGGCACCATCTGGTGCCACTGCCAATGCGTGTACGTAACGCGGAGGTATGCCTTCGACCACAAGCCGGGAGTTTTCGATGCGCCCCTGACTCGAGGGGAGATTGCCCCTCAGGCTAGACGCAGTGCCCGGAGCGGCTTCGAAGCGAATCACGGAGCCCTCAGGCGGCACCGGCACCTCGCCCGATGCCACTTGCCAAGAAACCGTACGGCCGGGCACAAGCTCAAGTTTCACCGCTGTCGCATTCGGGGGAATCGCGATGCCGCTCTGGTCAGACCTGGCTAGGCCGGTCAGCCAGTACCCTGCCGTTCGGGGTACGAGTTGCAGTTCTTCATCTCTTCCGACGCCAGGAATCGTAGTGCGACCGTCCGTATCCGTCGGCACGATCTCTTGAGCGGGCTCACGCACAAGACAAACATATCCAATGGAGATCCGTACTCTCTCCTGCAACTCGATGGAAATGCCCGGCAACGGACGACCCGTCGCAGCCTCGAGCACGAGAACGTGCACGGTTCTCGATTCGCCGAACCGCAGTTCAAGGGGATCCGGGCCGGGCTGCGGTAAAGTTGTCCGAGCTCGTACGCGTCGCCCGTCTGGGGCAAGCGCGACCACTGCCATCTCTCCGGAAGGCAAGGCCTGAATTCGCGCAGTTCCCTGACTGTCTGACACGACGCGTGCCAGCGACGGGCCGACTCCGTCCTTCCTCACATGGACAGTCGCACCGGCGACTACCCCGTCGGAATCGACAACTTTCACATTAAGTTCGCATCCCGGGAAGAGCACGACTGTACCACTGTCCTGCCGATCCGTCCCTCTCGCGGCCAAGTATAGCGGCACGGCCCCCACCAAGTCTCCGACCGTCGCCACCAGACTCCCATCCAGCCACCTTAATCTCGGGCGTGATCCGATCTGGATTGCGAACTTTCCCTCCCCCTCGCTCAATGCTGAAACGGCTGGCCGGTCAGATAGCAGAACGACTACTTTGGCGCCACTCACCGGTCGCCGGCGACTATCCACTACCCGTCCGATCAGTAGAACTCCTCGAAGAACCTCAGATGCGCTGGCCGGCTCTGCCGGAGGATCAGCATGCTGGAGTTTGGACGATTTCGCTTGAATGCGATCCCCGGCCGTCCTCTCGTTTGGGGTTTTGAACTTCCCTCCCGAAACCGTGCTCTTTCGCTGGAGCAGCAAGACGCCACAAACGAAACTAACGACGACAAGGACGAGGAGAACTGTCCGAGTTCTCATGAACATCATCCTGTTCTATTGACCATTCTCTCCCTCTGCGCACTAAACCACCATAGCGTATCTAAGACACCCGACGCAGGGAGGTTCCTGCGCGGTCTCTCCCACATTTGCCTGATGGTGTGAACACATCCAAGTCTCTCTGGTCCAGTCAGGGCCCCCCCTCTGGCGCGACCATACCTCGAACCGATTCTACTGATTCCGCTCCATGCACTCAACTGGGATCACACAACCATATGGCGATACCACCGCAGCTGCAACAACTGACTGTAGTTCATCCAGATATAAGCTCTCGGAGCCACCCCCCCCCAACACAGCGGCGATAGGACTTCGTTTCGACACGATACGCCAGCCGCCCGCCCAAGGGTACTCGTGTGTCCATCCTGGTGGATGGCGGGTGCATACGTCTGCGGGAACCCGGCCGGTCCTGGTGGGAACGGCAGACTGAAAAGGGACCTCGCGGCGGATTGAAAAGGGACCACCTGAAGGCCTGAGGAGGTCCCCCCGGCCGGTTATCACGGCGGTCTGTGGATAGACGACCGACGTGAAGAAC
>Ga0187892_10003140_pt1 | contig 30855 bp, 30 predicted proteins | sample MA1701073metaG_FD_139345 | JGI IMG/M metagenome (GOLD analysis project Ga0187892, IMG submission 139345) | Bio-ooze microbial communities from a basaltic lava cave in the Kipuka Kanohina Cave System on the Island of Hawaii, USA - MA170107-3 metaG ...
CTCTCTGAGGAGAGGGCTAGGGTGAGGAGCTATTTTAGCCGTTCCAAGGTTTTGCAACAGGTTCTAGTATATGACCACACCTGTACTCCTTAAACTTACTGCGTTGCACCACAAACATCTTGCCCTGGGCGCAACGCTGGTGGACGACAGCGGCTGGCAACGGCCAGAGCGCTATGGACCAACCGAGGAGGAACTAAAGGCTGTGCGGAAGGGCGTGGGCCTGTGTGATATCAGCCCTGTGAGGAAGCTGGACCTCAAGGGCAAACAGATCGCCCGTGTATTCGAGTCCCTCTTTTCTCTGCATGACTTCCCGCAGATCGGACACGTGCAACGGATGGCTCTGAGCAATCCCAACAGTGTAAGTGGGATCGAAGTGCGATGTTGCCGCTTAGGCAGTGACCACGTGTTACTTCTGACGGAACCTGCTGCGCTGGCGACAGTGGAGCAAGTATTTACCCAGCAAATAAACGCGATGGACGACTGTGTCCATTGCACCAATCTCACCTCAGCCTTGGCAGCCGTGCAGCTTGTCGGACCACACAGCCGTGAACTGCTGCGAAAGCTCACAGTGCTTGATCTTTCACCCCAGCGATTTACGGACCTAACATGTGCTCAGGGGAGTGTGGCGAAAGTGCATGCTTTGGTCGTCCGTGCCGATCTAGGACCCGAACTTGCGTATGAAGTCTACTGTGGGCGGGAGTTCGCAGAGTATCTATGGGAAACTCTGCGAGACGCTGGCCAGGAATTTGGCGCGGTGCCTTTTGGTATGGCTACACAACGCCTTTTACGCGCGGAGAAATGACCGATGCTGCAGTTGTTTCGCAAAGAGCGGATGTGGCGCTCGCACTTTCTGAAGGACCGCTACGACGTGGTCATCATCGGGGCAGGTGTCCACGGACTGGCTACTGCCTACTACCTTGGCAAACAGGGAGTGACCAACGTCGCTGTCTTGGACAAAGGGTACCTGGGTAGCGGCAACAGCGGACGTAATACTGCCATTATTCGGGCAAACTATCGTACGCCTGAAGGGATTCCTTTCTATCACGAGAGCGTCCGGCTCTACGAAACGCTCTCGCAGGAGTTGGGCTATAACGTGCTGTTCTCCCAGCAAGGCCACCTGACCCTCGCGCATACGGACTCGGCTGTCGATGGTCTGCGGGTGCGTGCGGAGGCCAATATGCTGATGGGAGTCGATAGCCGTCTTATTGACCGTGATGAGATTAAAAGGCTGGTGCCAGCGATTGATATTCGTGCCTCTGCGCATCACCCGATTCGCGCGGCGCTGTATCACCCGCCCGGTGGCATCATCCGTCATGATGCGGTCGTGTGGGGATACGCACGGGGCGCTGATCGCATGGGTATTGAGATCCATCCGCATACTGAAGTGCAGGACATAGAGACGGAGAATGGACAGGTAACCGCAGTCCAGACCAGCCGGGGACGGATCAAAACCGGCACCGTGGTCAATGTAACCTCGGGTCGGTGCTCGACGATTGCCCGCATGGTGGGGGTCAATTTGCCTATCGTCTCCCATCCATTGCAAGCCTGCGTGACTGAACCGCTGAAACCCTTCCTCGATAAGGTCATCGTGTCAGCCAGCTTGCACGTCTACGTCAGTCAGACCGACCGGGGCGAGCTGGTGCTCGGCGCAGAAATCGATCCCTATGCGTCCTACAGTTCGGTGTCCACTCTCCCAACACTTGAGATGATCGCCGCTCACACGCTAGAACTTTTCCCTGCATTAGAAGAGGTACGGGTGTTACGGCAGTGGGCGGGCGTGTGTGACATGACCCCGGACTATAGCCCTATTCTGGGCGAAGTGCCGGGAGTGCGCGGATTCTTGGTGGATGTCGGTTGGGGCACTTATGGCTTCAAAGCTGGACCCGTGTCAGGAAAGAACATGGCAGAACTGATTGTGACTGGGAAAACTCCTGACCTGATTAAACCGTTTGCCTTGTCACGCTTCTACGAAGATCGCTTAATCGGGGAGAAGGCCGCCGCCGCAGTTTCTCACTAGGAGTTTACGAGAGAGACGGAACGTGAAAGCGGAAAGGTTTAACGGAATGAAGCAAGGCGAAGTCTTCCTTGTTCAGGGTGTACACTACCGCACCGATGCGCAAGCCGCACAAGGCAATAAGGATATCGGAGATCAGCGACGGGATAAGGTCTTTCAGGTCCCGGCGCTGCTGAAAGAGGCGGGCCTGGATGCGGCCGGCCTCCACCCAATCCCGGTACGTAGGAGAGACAAGACGTCCGGCTCTTTCATAGGGACGAAAGTAGCGCTCATAGAATCGTTCCCCGTGCCGCCCTAGCGCCCCTGCCATCAGCTCCTGAGCTACAATTGAGCAGAGGTAAAGCTGGAAGTCCGGGCGGTGGAGATACCCCTCGACGGCTTCTCTTTCCGGAGAGGGAGTCAGAAGAAGGATATAGAGGTTAGTGTCGAGGATCGCTTTCATTACTTTTTGCGATAGCGGGTAAAGTCAATGGGTTTGGGTTCTAGCTGGGCCATTTTATTCATCACTCGCCAGATTTCCTCATCCACCGCGACGCTCTCTAGAGCCTTTTTCACCGTCTCCGTGGCTGTTTTGGTTCCCAGCGCTTTTTGGGCCTTGCGCAGCAGGGTGGGATCAAGATTAAAGAGTTTCTTTTGTGTCTGCGCCATGAGTCATTCTCCAATATATACTTTTCTTTCCTCAGTCTATATCCTTATTGCCATCACAGAAAGGAGCAACCCATGAAAACGGTACAAGAGATAGCCACGGTCGTCCGCGAAAAAGGCATTGAATTCTTTCTCTGCTCCTTCGTGGAAATGAGCGGTGCACTCAAAGCCAAGGTTGTGCCCGCGCGTCACCTTGAGGACATGGCGCAGGGGAGCGCCGGCTTTGCTGGCTTTGCCGCTGGGGATATTGGCCAGGGTCCGCACTCCCCCGACATGATTGCCATCCCGGACTTTGACAGTTGCACCATTCTCCCCTGGCGTCCGAACGTGGCCTGGGTGATGAGCAACATTCACGTCAATGAGGCATCGTGGCCGTACTGCCCCCGGACGATTCTGCAACGCCAAATCAACTTGGCGCGCAAAAAGGGCTACGTGCTCAAAACCGGTGTCGAACCAGAGTTCATCTTGGTCCGCCGGACCGACACCGGTGCTTATGAACCGTATGACGCATTAGATACGTTAGGCAAGCCTTGTTACGACCTGCGCGCGTTGAACCGGAATCTCGACTTCATGACGACCGCGTTGAAGTACATGCAAGAACTTGGTTGGGACCCATACGCGAATGATCATGAAGACGCCAACTGTCAATTCGAGATCAACTGGACGTATTCAGATTGCTTAACGACCGCTGACCGTCATGCCTTCTTCCGTTGGATGATTCGCACTCTTGCGGAACAACACGGGGCCATTGCCACGTTCATGCCCAAACCCTTCTCTCATCTGACGGGAAACGGTGCTCACTTTCACATCAGCGTATGGGATGCCGAGAAAGACACCAATCTCTTTCTCAACGCGCAAGACGAAAACGGCTTAGCGGAATTTGCCTACCACTTTATTGGTGGGCTAAAGAAACACGCCAAGGCCGTAGCGGCGGTCACCGCCCCTATTGTCAACTCCTACAAACGCTTGATTCGCGGGGCACCACGTTCGGGAGCAACGTGGGCACCAGTTTATATCACGTATGGTGGGAGCAATCGCACTCAGATGATTCGCATTCCCGGTCCTGGACGTATTGAGAATCGGACGGTGGATGGAGCCGCCAATCCCTACCTCGCTCCTGCCGTGATGCTCGCCGCGGGACTCGATGGGGTTGAGAAAAAATTGCCTGCCGGCAAACGGAACGACAAGAATCTGTACGAGGCCCCGATCGAAGAACTGCAGGCCGAAGGCATTGAATTCCTCCCCACCACGCTGAACGAAGCGCTTGACGAACTCGAAAAAGATGACGTGATACTGGAAGCACTGGGGCGTGAATATGCGGAGTATTACGTGCGTGTGAAACGAGACGAGTGGAAACGCTACCACAATAGTGTTTCTCAGTGGGAGACCGATAACTATTTGGGACTCTACTGAAGCAGAGCACGGCAAGGCATGAAGAATAAAGACATTAGTTTCACTATTGCAGATGCTGTACGTGCACTCGGCGTAAAGTGTGCGGTCTTTATTCTCATCAATGTTGAAAATCGAGCGATAGATCGTGAATTCGAGGAGGTCAAAACTCAACTCACGCGAGAAATTCTTACTGACCTCTCACTCACGAAAATAGTCACTGATCCCATCCTGCAAGGGTTTCGCCAACTGCATGAAGCCGTTGAGTGTTCAAACAAAAAGTACGTCGCGTCCCCGGAAACCCTTTTGAAAGGACTGCTGCAGACCGGTCGGTTACCACACATCAATCTGTTGGTTGATATCTACAATCTTATATCCATCAAAACGCGTCTTTCTCTGGGGGCACACGATGTGGCCGCGGTCTGTGGCAATATCCATTTGCGTCTGACGACTGGGGAAGAACACTTTTGGCCGCTGGGGTCTGAGGTTCCCAAGCCCGTGGGAAGAGGTGAGTACGCCTACGTTGATGACGAGAACAACATTCTCTGCCGACTTGAGGTACGACAAGCAGACCGAACAAAGATCAGGCTCGACACGACGAACTGTATTTGTATCGTGCAGGGAAATCCTGCGACAGAGAGTGAATATCTCAGAACGACGACCGAAGAACTCATCACGCTCATGCAAAGGTTCTGTGGAGGGCAGGCACGGATTCTCTACATGCCATGACAGTAGTGTGTGAAAAGTGCGGGTACGTCATGCCGTCCCCGTCTTATCGCCCGTCGCTGAGTGCTCAATTTCTAGCCCGCTCCGTCGGGCCTGGATTGTTTGGATTGTTGAGATGGGATTGGGCTTCGCGCGTCGTCGGCAGCGGGCCGCCGGCCGTAAAGTAATGCGTCCCAGCGACGAGGAGCTTTTCCGCTGGAAAACGGGTGATCACCTCGCAACCATCCTTCGTGACCACCACCTCTTCTTCGAGACGAGCCGCGGACCAACCGTCAGAGGCAGGCCAGTACGTTTCCAGCGCGATGACCATGCCCTCCTCGATGACCTCAGGATGGTCCAAGGAAACCAGGCGGCTGAAGATCGGTTTTTCCCAGATCGAGAGTCCAACGCCGCGCAGATTACCGCCCGACACGCTGCCAGTAGCCTCCGTGCCCACCAGATATGCAGCGTTGAGATGTGCCCATGCCGAATGCTCTTCTCTCGCCGCGCATGTGCAGAAATGCGCTTGATCGGTAGGTCTACTTCGATGAGGCGTTTGGGGTAGTTCGCGTTAGTCACAACATCTTTCCATCTTCTTCAATAATTATGAACGCCAGAAATGGGCACGCTCATTTCTGCTCATTTTCTCTCTTTTGTCTTCCACAGCCGTACGATGAATCGACTCTCCTCCTCAATGAGATCTGGCTCGGTGTCGTTGTGTTGATGCATCCCCGCAATGATGCGATTGCGCACGCCCATGCCTCGGTGTTCGACATAGCCGTAATCGCGTAGAATCTCTTTCATCAACTCGTTCCGAGCCGCCCGATAGCCCTGTTTCATCTTTTCTACCGTAACAGAATTCGGTAACCGACCAGGAGAAATCACCTCTAGCCGGTCGGTATAGAGCGAAAGCTCGATGTCCGTCACTGCGAATGTGTAGTCTCGGTGTGCGACGGCGTTGACGATGGCCTCTCGTACTGCCTCAAGAGGGTAAGCTTTCTTGCGTCGTCGTCGCCCGTGCTCTAGCCAGGCGATTGAGCCCATGTTCCGTACTGCAAAATTTAGGGCTCGGTCGATGACCCCAGGCTCAGTGATCCGGCCACGTCGAGAAATGGCGGAGACTAACGGTCCGCGGATGATCTCTTCGTCAATCGTGGCGTACTCCTTTTCCTGTCCCGGATAGGCGGTTGCTGTGATCCCTGCCTGAGGAAGGGATCGGTTTGGGGTTTCCCCAAAGAGTAACAGACCGCCAACAGTCGGGATTGAGCGACCACGGTCTACAGTCAGAATATCGGTGTTCAAGAGCAGACGTTCCCAAGCCGCATCATCCTCAACGGGAGGGCAGTCTTGTTGGAGTATCGTGTGAAAGTAGTTTTCCAGGCGGTCACGGTCGAGGTGTTGAAGGGTAGTGCCTGAAACCGGTCTCAGATCGTACCGTACCAGTCCCGACGCTTGATAGAGTCTCGCCTCTTCATCACGTGTCGCCTCACGTGAGGTACTTCCTACGCGCATAAAGGTAATCCATGCCGATCCTCGCTTCGCTTTATACGGTTTGTCTGGACAATCAGCTGGGATAGAGATGACTCCGACACGGCGAGATTGCTCTACGGCCAGGGTTTCCCAATACGGAATGAGTGGCGGTTGGAGATGGTCTCGGCAGAGATTCATCACCCATTCCTCTGCTTTCTTCGGGGTTCGCATAAGGCCAGAAGTGCGACCGTCATCTTCAACGCCAAGGAGAATATGACCGCCTTCAAGATTGGCCAGCGCCGCGACTTCCTTAGCGAGACTATCCAGATAGGCGTCATCCCGTTTGAACTCAACACCGGAGTTCTCACCATTGCGCAACAGTTCGTTCAGCTCCCTCAACGTCATATTTGTCTTTCATCTGGCATGCCCCGTGCAATTTGCTCCTGGCGATAGGCGTCGGGGTTCTCCAGAATCTTCTGCCGTTTGTCCCGCATCCGCTCTAAACTGCGACGCACGGCACAGAGGCTTGAGGCGAAGCGCCGTTGCAACATCGCCATCGTAAACGTCAGAGCGCGGCCACGGGCAGACTCATCAGCGGATGCCTTGATAGATTGATCTTCTACATAGCGGGTCAGCGCCTCGTAGAAGTCCCATTCCTCGTCGTCGATCTGAAACTTGATAGTCTGCACGTCCCGTTTGGTGAAGAGCTTTTTGACCTGGCCAGTGCCTGAATCTGGAAAAGTCACCGGGGCTTCTTTTGTCCGCCGTAGATAGAAGGGTGCGCTGTTGCGGCGCATCGCCTCTTCGAGGCTCTTCACGTTCCCGTACACGTCGCGATCCAAGAGTTCCAGAAAGAGACAGAAGTTCTCCGCGTCTCCTTTATGGGGTGTGGCGGTCATCAGCAGGTAGTGATCCGTCATGGCGGAGAGCGCCTCGCCGAGTTTATACGCCAGGGTCTTGTTGTCCGCGCTGTACGCTGCCGTCTTGTGGGCTTCATCCACAATGACGAGGTCCCAGCGGCTGCGTAGCAGACTATCTTTGGCATCGTCGATACGGGACACCCATGACACAGACGTAACGACTTGATTCTTCTCTTGCCAGGGATTAGAACCGTAGTTGGCACGGAGCACGTCACTGCGAATGACCTCGAAGGATTCGCGGAACTTGTCCTTCATCTCTCGTTGCCATTGGAAGGAAAGATTGGCCGGGGTCACGATCAGGGTGCGCTTCACCAACCCCCGGATTTTCAGTTCCTTCAAGAGCAACCCGGCCATGATTGTTTTGCCCGCGCTGGGATCATCGGCCAGCAAGAAGCGAATGCGTGGCAGCTTGAGGAAGTAGTCGTAGACCGCTTCGCGTTGGTGAGGCAGAGGATCGACTCGCGCAATGGAAAGAGAGAAGTACGGATCGTATTCGTAGGCGAGCGCCAGCCGGAGCGCTTCAATGCCCAGACGAAATCGTTGGGGGTCGCCGTCAAAAGGCTCTTGATCAGGAGACGTTTCTAACTTCGCGATCTGTGCGGCGCTGAGGATTGGCTCGTGAACCTGCCCGGTCGTGAGTCCTTTGCCGATGAGCTTAATTGAATCGCCCATCGGAATGCTGAGAATCACTTGTACGGGCTCGGGAAAGAATGGACCACGAACAATGACATTTGGTTTGAGCTTAGTGCTAGAGTCTTGCCCCGACATTCTATCCTGTCCTCTCTCACCACCCTGAGCAGACTCTACAGTTTCCGCCCTGTAAAGGTCAAGGAAAAAATAGAATGACAGTTCCCAGCTTCAGCGAGGTGCGAGGTTGTTTAACGTTCACCATAACTTGTGGAGTTTGTTGAGGATAAAATGGAGCTAAAGTGAGGTCGAACCCTCGACCTCTAGAGTGCGATTCGTACCAGGGTCAGCCACGAAAATTCTTGTTATACGTAGATTTCTGTTGTTTACCTTGTCAGCACGCATACCGATCGCGGCGCTCCACTCCGCCGGTTCGCGCCAATGTCGTTGATCCCTTGGTGCGCCCACCAGAAGGTTTTGCCCTGGTCGGGCATGTTGTGATATGGACTGACGGCATGGAAAAGCGAACGTTGCGGTTCTCGTTCATAGTGAGTGTCGTGTTTTGTTTGTTATGTCTCTGGACCGTAGCACAGGGGAAGCAGATTCCCTTGTCACTGAACGGCGCTGAAAAGCTATTCCAACAAGGCATGAAGGCCAAAGAGGAGGCTGAGCAGCAGGAATCTGCGCGGAAACGTGCGGAAAAAGAAGAGCAGCGCAGATCTGCGATGGAGGAGAAAGAGCCCGGGAGGCAAGAAGCACAAGCCGAGGCGGACCAAAAGACGGGAGGAGAGACTGAAGGGCAACCGCGAGAAGAGGAGCAGAGCGGGAAGGATGGGATGGTATCAATACCAGGCGGGGAATTTCTTATGGGCTGTAACGAGCAAGTCGATAGCGAATGCGAGGACAATGAGAAACCCCAACGACAGATAAATCTGCCAGCGTTTAAGATCGACAAGACCGAGGTGACAGTGGAGGCGTATCGGAAGTGTGTGGACGCTAAGCACTGTACTCTGCCGAAAACGGGAGGAAGAGGATCATGCAATTGGGATATGAGTGAGCGTGAGAAACACCCGATCAATTGTATCGACTGGAATCAAGCGGCAGCGTTTTGTGCATGGGTAGGGAAGCGCTTGCCGACCGATGCGGAATGGGAAAAAGCGGCACGGGGGACAGACGGGCGTGTGTATCCGTCGGGAAATGCCTGGGATATAACCAAAGCCAATGTGTATGAAAGTTACGATGGGTATAAGGACACCGCCCCGGTTGGATCTTTCCCTGCCGGTGCTTCGCCATATGGGGCGCTGGATATGGCAGGCAATGTATGGGAATGGACAGCGGATTGGGAGAGGAACGGGGAGACCCGTTCGCTGCGTGGAGGATCGTGGGTCGATTTACCGCGGCGCGCCCGCACGTCTCGCCGCATCGGGACCCTGCCGATTAGCCGCCTCGACGATGTCGGGTTTCGATGTGCTCAGTAGGGCCGGGTCAGGGCCACTGCTCCACTCAAGGACGGTTCAAGAGCTGATGGGTCACAAGACTATCACTATGACTCTCCGCTATTCTCACCTCTCGCCAACCCACCAACGAGAGGCCGTCCAGCGACTTTTGCAAGAACCAACAGCCACTAAAACAGCCATCAGCCCGAAAGTCGCGTAAAGGGAAATAGGCTAAGTACACGGAAAATAAAGTGGAGCTGAAGGGAGTTGAACCCTCGACCTCTAGAGTGCGATTCTAGCGCTCTCCCAACTGAGCTACAGCCCCACAGGACGGAGAAAGGGGGAAACGGTGAGATGGGTAAATGGAGAAAGAAAAATACTACGAAACAATGAGAGTAATCTAACAGCCACCTAAACACTTTGCAAGGGAACTACACTAACCCAACCTGTAACGTGGTAAGGATGGCGCGTAAGCCGAGATCATCATATTGCGCAGTAATGTCCGCGCGGAAGATGAAATGGATCATCCCATCTTCGGCATGCGCTTCTTGGGGAGGGTTTTCGTCCCATGCCCCATTTTCGCATGCTTTCAGTAACGCCTCATCAACGGCATAACTCCCTGACCGCGTCTGAATAACCAGTCCTTTCAGTGTCCCTTTGTCGTCGAGTTTGGCTTCGATGGTGGACACATCACGGGCAGCGACGACATCGTTAATATGCAGGTTCTTGCGTTGCAGAATGATGAGGTGCTGAAACACCCGCATCGCTACGCGCCGGACAAACGGCGCAAAGCGGTGGGCTTTGGTATTTAAGAACGTCAGATTACCCTGGCGAATGTCCGGAAGATCATCCGGCGTTCCGGCTGGGCCGGGCAGAGAGAAGAGATTGGGGGTCGGTGGTGGAACCATTGCGACCATGTCTCTACCACTGGGTGGCTGACGGGCTTTTTCGCGCTCGCGGTTCTGTTCCGCTTCTTGGAGCCAGCCTTGGGAGAGTAGTTCATCGGGGCGAGCAAACAGTTGTGGTGCGCGTTTGGCAGCATCCGACACCTCAGGGGTTTCCTGTTTGGGTTGCGTAGCCTCTCCAGTTCGGCTCTCAGGCAAGCGATCGAGCTCTTTTTCAAGCGTCGGCTTCGGTGCCGGTCGTGCTTCCGGTGGTTTCATGGCGAGCTGTAGCGGTGGCTTTGCCCGTTCCGGCGCTTTCTTTACCACTGATTGCTCTTTGGCTGATGTTGCTGGTGGTAGGGGTTCTACTGGTTTTTTGGCGACCTGGGCAGGCGGCTTTGGCTGTTGCGGCTCTTTTTTAGCCTGTGGTTGTTCTTTAGACGTGGGGGATGGGCGAGGAAAACCGCGGGCGACGGTTTCTTCTTGTGCCGTGCTATTGCGGTCGCTCAGCAAACGCGATTTCTCTGGCTCTTGGTCGTTCACTTGGTCTGGAGGATTAACAATTTGTTCTGGTAACTGTTCTTGCAACTTTGGTTCAGGTGGTGGCAGTTTTTCTTCTGCTTGCAGTTTTGGTTTTTCGACTACCTCTGGGGGCAACACTTTAGGTGGCTCAGCTTTCGCAATCACTGCCGGTGGGGGTGGTGGTGTGTCCGGTAACAATTCGATTTCGGTCAGTTGCTCTTTGGGAACAGCGAATTGTGTACGCTGAAAGGCTGGGAACAGTAACAGCAATAACAAGTGAAGGATGAGCGAGACAATAAGAAACACCGCGAGCGGGTCGCGTTGAGCTGGACGAGGGAGTGCATAGGCAGTCTGGAACATCGGCGGCATTCTAGCGATCTCGTGGCAGTGCTGCAAGAAAGTCTGTGTTGCCTGCCTTGCTTGTTGGCAGCGACGAGATGGCGTATAGTTTGGTTACTATGTTTGGATTTGGCATCGGCGAACTGATTATTGTCTTACTGATCGTTCTCGTGGTCTTCGGCGCGAACAAGCTCCCGGGCATTGGCGAGGGGCTCGGAAAAGGCATTCAAAACTTCCGCAAGTCGATCAAAAGTCCCGATTCCATCGACGTTACGCCAGAGCGGAAAGCCGGCGATCCGACCGACGAGAAACGCTAAGACAACTTCTCGTCAAGGCGTCCTGAATTGCGCCGTCACAATGCGACAGCTCAGCTCTGAGACCGTCGCTGGTGGCGTGACGAACACAATCAGGAAGTTGATGGCCTGTCCACTGGCAACATTGAATTGTTTTGGCGGAGCAAGGTTCTGCAGGATGCTAATTTCGCGGGTCGTGAGATTGGGGAGCATCTCTGCCGCCGTTTCCGTACCGCAAAAGGTCTGTTGTTGTCCAAGCACCTTTCCGGTTGTATCGTAGAGCGTCCCTTCGATTTGAATAGTCGATGCTGGCACTGGTGCGGTGTTGGTGGCTTTGCCGGAAATAGCCAGAACCCGTTTACTATCTTTGGTCACCCAGACACTGCTTTTGAGATCCGACAGGCTGATATTCTGCTCCGAGAACTGACTGGCAATAAAGCGTGGGCCGATCATTGGCAGCTGTGCCAACCACGCTTCCGTCTCCTCGAGGTGCGTGCGACCATACACGCCGAGAAGCGCGTACCCCAACGTCAGGATGCCTAAGAATCCAAAGAGTAGCTTGAGTGAGAGCGTCGCTTCAGGAGGCGGTTGTGCGCGTGTGCGAAACGGAGCTGGGTAATCGGCCTCTGCTCCAGTTTCTTGCGGCTGGTGAATCTCGGTAGGCGGATACATCAGTTCTTCCTCATCAGCCAAAGAGAACTCGTCTGGCTCGTCAAAACTATCGAACGATTTACGAGAAGAAAGCGTGGCCGATGGAGAAGACCGCGAAGAGGAGAGGGGTGTTTGCGCTAGTGGTGCGTCTTTCGTTAGCGGGTGTGGAAGCGAGGACCTGTTTATGGGAGGTTCACCCCTAGAGAGGTCATCGAGGGGGAGGGTAAGATCCGCTTGGGGCTCGGATGTCCCGTTTTTGAGTAACTCTGGAGGGCAGGGAAAGACCTTGTGACAACGAGTGCACTCAAAGACCGAACTCTCGCTCAGTGCAGCAGAATCGTTAATCCGGTAACGGGTATAACAAGCGGGGCATTCGACGATCACACGTCGTCCCTTTCTCGGCGAGGGATTGTAGGAGGAAGTGGGGAAAAATCAACCTCGTTGACGATAGATAGGAAGGAAAACTATAATGCCTCCACTTTTCTTCTGAACAGCAGGAAACCGATTTGTCGCGTTGGTATCTTCTTATCGTCCTCCTCCGGATTTTTGTCGTCGCTTTGCTGACGCTATTGTGGTCGGTGCCAGTGTTATTGTTTTCGTTTGTCGACCTGCATGCTGAACGGTCGGCGCACTTCATCCGCTTATGGGCGCGTAGCGTGCTGTGGGTTTGTGGGATTACCATTCGCGTGCGTGGCCGTGAGCGCCTCGACCCGACCCGGGCGTATCTGTTCATGGCGAATCATCAGAGTAATTTCGATATTCCGATTCTCATGGCAGCATTCGAGACACTCCAGGTCCGCTGGGTGTCGAAACGAGAAGTGCGGAAAGTGCCGGTGATTGGCTTGTGTCTGGCGCGCACCCATCAAGTCCTGGTTGACCGCGAGAGCCCGACGCAAGCGATTGCCGTCATTCGGCAAGTGCGGTCACTGCTGGCCGCTGGCATCTCGGTCATTTTTTTCCCTGAAGGGACCCGCACACGCGACGGACGTTTACAAGAGTTCAAACCAGGCGGGTTTGCCGTGGCGGTCGAAGCCGGTGTTCCTGTCGTGCCGATTACGGTGAATGGCAGCCGGGCGATTTGGCCACCGGGCGGACTGGACCTGCGTCCCGGCACCGTCGATGTTGAATTCAGTGACCCCATTATCATTGCCCCTCAGTTGCATAAGAAAGCGGCGAGAGAATCACTGATGGTGAAGGTGCGAGAGGCGATCGTTGCACGCCTCCACGAAGAACCCTTTGCAGTCTCGCCGGAAAGCGCACCCGCTATGGTTGTGTCAACGTCTGCTCCGGAGCATCCCTCTTCATGAGCACTGGTACCTTACGCCTCGTCCCTCTTGGTGGTTTAGGGGAAATTGGTCTCAATTTCATGCTGGTCGAGTACTGCCCGGCTGGCGACGAAGAGCCGGCAGCGATCGCCATTGACTGCGGTTTGATGTTCCCCGAACGGGAGATGTTGGGGATTGATATCGTCATTCCAGACTTCAGTTATTTGCAGGAAAAGCGCCACCTGAAAGCGGTGGTCTTTACGCACGGCCATGAAGACCATATTGGGGCGCTTCCCTATTTGCTGCGAGAATTTAACGTCCCGGTGTACGGCACGCCCTTTACCCTCGGTTTGTTACAAGACAAGTTGGATGAGCACGATTTGCTCGAGACGACGGACCTGCACGAATTCTGTCCACGACAATCGTGGACCATTGGCCCGTTCACGCTCGAAGGGATTCATGTCACCCACAGTATTGTTGATGCTGTGGCGCTGGCGATTGGGACACCGCTGGGTACGATTCTGCACACCGGGGACTTCAAACTTGATCACACGCCGATCGATAACCGCCGCTCTGATCTGACCCGCCTCGCCGAGTTAGGAGAAGAGGGCGTCTTATTGTTGCTGGCGGATTCCACCAACGTTGACCGCCCTGGAACTACGCCGTCCGAACGGGCAGTGACCCGCCCGATCGAAAACATTATGGCGCATGCGTCCGGCAAGGTGCTGGTTGCCACCTTTGCTTCCCATGTCCATCGCATTCGGCAAGTCATCGATCTGTCGCAAAAGCAAGGGCGCACGGTGAGCGTCGTGGGAAAAAGTCTCGTCGGGAACATCGAAGTCGCCCGCGAGACCGGGCATCTCAAAATTGCGCCCGAGGTGATGGTTGATGTCGGCAAGATTGCCGACCGCGACCCGAAAACCCTCACGTTACTGACGACTGGCTCGCAAGGAGAACCCCTGTCGGCGCTGGCTCGCATTGCGACCGGAGATCACCCGCACGTGAAACTCGGCCCAGGTGATACGGTCATCATGTCTTCGCGGATCATTCCTGGCAATGAGCGGACGATTGCCCGGCTGCTCGATCATTTGTACAGACGTGGGGCAGAGGTGTATTATGAGGCTCTCGCGTGTGTGCATGTGTCTGGGCATGCCAGCCAGGAAGAGTTACAACTGATGATGAATCTGGTACGACCACAGTTTTTCGTCCCGATTCATGGTGAGTTTCGCCACCTGGTGCGACATTGTGCATTGGCGCGTGAGGTGGGGATTAACCCGGCTGGTGTATTCCTCCTGGAAGATGGGCAGGTGCTGGAAATCACCACCGAGGGAGCCCACGTGGCTGAATCCGTGCGGGCTGGACGAGTCTTTGTCGATGGGTTAGGTGGAGTAGAAGAGGAGGTGCTCCGCGATCGGCGGCACATGGCCGAAGATGGGCTTGTGGTGGCCATCGTAGGGATTGCACAGCAGACCGGGGAGTTATTGACCGGCCCGGATTTGCTGTCTCGCGGGTTCTTACCTTCGACCAATGGGGAAGGGTTTGAAGCCGCAAAAGAAGCGATCCGTGCCACGCTCAGTGAGCTACCGCGCGAATCGCGGACGGATGTGGGGGCGGTCAAAGAACAGGTACGTCAGACCCTGCGACGCCATTTTCGTCGCACGTTTGGTCGACGACCGGTGGTTCTCCCGTTTGTGATGGAGATGTGATGCGGAGGAGGAGGTGGTGGATATGGCGGTGGGACGGAAGCCGCAGCCAGAGGAACAGCCCTTTGGCGGTGAAATTTTAGGAATTGCCACACTTGCGCTGGCAATTTTTCTTACCCTCGCGTTTTCCTCATATCGGTCAGGGAACGCTGATAGTAACCAAGTTGGCCTGATCGGCCATCTGTTGGCTGAGCTCTTGTGTCCAGCCTTTGGGAAGGCGTGTTACCTGCTGCCGCTCGTGCAGGTGTACCTGGCCGGGGTGTTGTTGCGACTGTGGTCCTGTCCTGCCCCACTCTCACAAATGTTTGCGGGTACCGTGTTTCTTTTCGCCAGCACCGCGTTTCTGGCACTCTGGGAAGAAGGGGCTCCAGTAACGCAAGCGGGAGGATGGGTTGGCGGTTTCCTGGCGTTTCAGCTCCGCACTGGACTGAACCGTCTGGGGGCGTATCTCTTTCTCCTGCCAGTATTAGCGGCCTCTCTGATGTGCGTGACCCGCCTCTCCTTTTCCGGTGCGGGCGCAGGGATTGTTACGAGGAGTTCCAACCTCTTTAGTTGGCTGTGGGTTTTGCTCATCAACCTCGGGAGTGCACTTTCACGCCTGCGATTGCCACGCCTGGCTTGGGAACGTCCTCCCTTGCCTGAACCTGAATCTGAACCATTGCCAGCGAAGCGCTCAAGTCGCAAAGAAAGCACGGCGAAGAAAACACCGATCTTCTTAGAACCGGAAGAAGAGGACGAAGAAGAGGAAGCTTCACCCCCGCCAATCATCTTTAGCCAACCCTCTCCACCATCAGTTCCATCAAAGACCGAACGAACAAAACCTCCGGTAACAAAAGCCGCTCTTGAGCCAGCGCTCACCAACGGCAAGGCGTATACCCTCCCAGCCGTATCGTTACTTGATCCCCCGGTACGGCTCGCCATCCGAGTTGATGAAGATGCACTGCATACCAGCTCGCGGATCCTGGAAAGCAAGTTGAGCGACTTCGGTGTCGAAGGAAAAGTTGTTGCCGTTCGTCCTGGACCGGTAATTACCACATACGAGTATGAACCGGCTCCAGGTGTCAAGGTCAATCGTGTCGTCTCACTGGCTGATGACCTGCAAATGGCGCTCCGAGCCGTGTCAGTGCGCATCCTCGCACCGATTCCAGGGAAAGCGGTGGTGGGGATCGAAGTGTCGAATCCACGGCGCGAGAAAGTGGTGCTCCGCGAAATTATCGAAAGCCAAGGCTTCCAAGAGACAGAATCGCCGCTCACGTTAGCGCTTGGGAAAGATACGGTGGGCAATCCGGTCATAGCTGACCTCGCACGTATGCCCCACCTCTTGGTTGCTGGAGCGACCGGTACAGGAAAATCGGTCTCACTAAACGTCATGATCATGAGCATGTTGTACCGTGGCCTCCCACGCGACGTGCGGTTTATCATGATCGATCCCAAGATGCTGGAATTGTCGTTGTATGAAGATCTCCCGCATCAACTCTCGCACGTGATTACCAACCCCAAAGAGGCAGGAGCGGCACTCCAAGAAGTTGTTCGTCGCATGGAATACCGCTACCGCCTGTTGAAGGAGAAAGGGGTACGGAACATTGCCGCGTACAATCGAGTGATCGACGCTGGGCAACCTAATGCCAAAGGGGTGATTAAACTCACTGAGGTCGTCGAAGCGGGAGAAGAGGACGAAGAGACACAGGCATCGCTCCAGCCGACAGTCAAGGCCGATCCTCTTGTCCATCAACGGCTGCCCTATCTGGTGGTGATTGTTGACGAACTGGCAGACTTAATGTTGACGGTCGGGCGGGAGATTGAAGAACCGATTACGCGCCTGGCGCAGATGGGGCGGGCCGCAGGGATTCATCTCATCCTCGCTACTCAGCGACCGTCGGTTGATGTCATTACCGGCTTGATTAAAGCGAACTTCCCTGCACGAGTGTCGTTCCAGGTCTCTTCGCGTATTGACTCACGAACGATTCTTGATGCTATCGGGGCAGAACGGTTGCTGGGAGAAGGCGATATGCTCTTCTTGCCGCCGGGCAGTGCGAAACCCCAACGCATTCATGGAGCCTTTGTCTCCGAACCGGAGATCCGTAAGGCAGTTGCTGCCATCAAGAAGCAAGGCAAACCTATCTATGATGCCGAGTTTGTGGCGGCGTTAGAAAAAGCTCGCAGTACGAAGACGGCAGAAGATGGAGGCGAGGATGACTACGATGAAATGTACGAGCAGGCCCGCGAACTGGTGATGGAGAGTCAGCAAGCCTCGATTTCCTGGCTCCAACGACGACTGCGGGTCGGCTACAATCGCGCGGCACGGATGATTGAGCGGATGGAACGTGAGGGACTTATTGCGCCATCAGCGGAAGCTGGGAAACCTCGCGAGGTGTTGGTGCGAGCGAGCGGGGGGAGGGAGTAGGACCAGTAGTCAGTATTCAGTAATCAGTAGAGGAAACAGAGAAATGGGCTACGCTCTCTTTCGGTGCAAAGTGTGTTTATATTGAGGTTATGAAAATATCTGCCCATTTTCTTGTTGGTTTCTTTGTCTTCTCTGCTGGCTACTGGCTACTGGCTACTGACTACTCCGCTCACGCTGCTTCCGTCCAAACCATCGTGAAAAAACTCCAGGCGCGGTATGAAGCGACCACAGGATTTCGTGCCGATTTTACCCAGGAAGTGCAGTCCGCAACCTTGGGACAGAAGGTCGAAGCCCGTGGTCAGGTCTATTTTAGAAAACCGGGACGCATGCGCTGGGAATTTGTCGAACCAGAACAGTTGTTGGTCTCGGACGGCAAGTTTCTCTGGCTCTATCAAGCAGCAGACAAGCAGGTCATTAAAATTCCCTTTGAACAAGCTTTTCGTTCGAATGCGCCAGCTTCGTTTCTGCTCGGAATGGGGCGCATCGATCAGGACTTTACGGTAACACTGACTGGAGAAACGCAAGACAGGTACTCACTCCGGCTGATTTCCAAAAAAGATCCAGAATCCATTGGTTCGTTAGATCTGGAAGTCGATGTGAAGAGCTTCGATATTTCCCAAGCCACGATTACCGATCCTTTAGGCAATACTACGCGCTTACGGTTCATGAACATTGACCGCAAAGCTCCCCTCGGTGACAGCCTCTTCCTTTTCACGATTCCGCCCGGCATTGACGTGGTTGATACTACGCCACCTTCCTGACATGAGGAGATAGATCACGCTTCACGTTTCACGTGGTGCGTGGTACGCTTCATGTTTCATAAGGAAGGCGTGTGGAACGGAAACTCGCAGCCATCTTCAGTGCCGATGTCAAAGGCTACAGCCGCCTCATGGGCGAGGATGAAGAGGCGACCATCCGCACCCTCACGGCCTACCGCGAGGTGATGGCCACCCTCATCGCGCAGCACCGTGGCAGAGTGGTCGATTCACCGGGCGATAATCTGCTGGCCGAGTTTGCCAGCGCAGTCGATGCCGTGCGTGGGGCGGTGGAGATTCAGCGAGACCTCCACGGTAAGAATGCCGAGTTGCCGCCTGAGCGTCGCATGGAGTTTCGCATCGGCCTCAACGTCGGGGATGTGGTCGTAGAAGGAGAGCGATTATATGGGGATGGAGTCAACATCGCGGCGCGTTTGGAGGCACTAGCAGAGGGAGGAGGCGTCTGCATTGCCGGGACCGTCTATGACCAAGTCGAGAACAAACTCTCCCTGGGTTACGAGTACATGGGCGAGCAGACGGTCAAGAACATTGCTAAGCCCGTGCGGGTGTATCGGGTACGCATGGAAGCGGAAGCCCTGACCACGGAACCAGGGAGGGACAAGGTAACCTCGCCTCTTCCAACTTCAGTCTTGCCGCTGCCGGACAAGCCCTCCCTCATCGTCCTGCCCTTTGTCAACTTGAGCAAAGACTCGGAGCAAGAGTATTTCAGCGACGGTATTACTGAAGACATCACCACTGATCTCTCCAGGATTTCTAGCCTCTTTGTTATCTCTCGCAACTCCGCCTTCACCTACAAAGGCAAGGCAGCAAAAGCCCAGGACATCAGCCGGGAAATGGGCGTGCGGTATCTACTGGAAGGCAGCGTCCGCAAAGCTGGGGGGCGGATACGAGTTACGACCCAGTTAATTGACGCCACGACTGACCATCACCTCTGGTCCGAGCGCTATGACCGTTCCTTGCAAGACCTCTTTGCTCTGCAAGATGAAATCGTGCAGAAGATTGTGACGACGCTGAAGCTGCAGTTAACATTGCAAGAACAAGGATTCATCGTGCGCAAACACACGAACAATCTCGAAGCCTACGACGCCTTCTTGCGCGGGCTGGGGTACCATTGGGGAGACTTCACAAAAGAGGCTATTGCCCAGGCGCAACAGATGTATGAGAAAGCTTTTACCCTGGACCTACAATATGCGGATGCGTACGTCTGGTTGGGGTGGAGCTATACCATGGAGTGGGGGGCTCGCTGGAGTACAGACCCCCAGGCTCTCTTGGAGCGTACATTGGTACTGGCGCAAAAGGCTATCGCCCTGGATAATTCCCTACCGGTAGCCCACTTGCTTTTGAGCTATGTCTCGGCGCTGCAACAACAGTATGACCAAGCACTGGCCGAGAGCGAGCGGGCGATCGCTCTGGATCCCAACAATGCGGATAGCTATGCAATCCGGGCAACGGTGCTGAACTTCGCGGGCCGGCCGGAAGAAGCCATACGGGCGATGGAACAAGCGGTCCGCCTCAACCCCGGCTCTCCGCCCTGGTACGTACTCGACTTAGGCCACTCCTACTACCGGACCGGGCGGTATACCCAGGCAATCGCCACACTGAAGGAACTTAGCAGTCGGAGTCCCAACTATTTTATGGTCCACCTCATGCTGGCTGTCAGCTATGTGCAGCAATGGGTTATTCAGCAAAGTCCAGATTCCCAGACGCTGGCGCAGGCATTGGCAGCGGGGCAACGGGCTATTGCTATAGATGAGACCGTGCCCTGGAGTCACTGGGCCTTAGGCACTGTCTATCTGTGGCAAAAGCAGTATGACCAAGCCTTAGTGGAGATGAAACGGACCGTCACCCTCGACCCCAAGGAGGCTTTTGACTCTGCGGTTCTGGCTGAAGTGCTGAGCTACATGGGTAGGTCAGAGGACGCCTTGGAGGCAGCAGAAAAGTCGCTACGCCTGAAGCCTTTTGCTGTGGACTACCATTTAGGCAGCGTCGGTGCTGCCTACTATCTAGCAGGGCGACCTGAGGAAGCCATTGCGCCGTTGAAGCAGTATCTCAGTCGTTACCCTAACATTCTGGGTGTTCATCTGACGTTGGCTGCGGCCTACAGCGAGCTGGGCAAAGAAGCCGAGGCGCAGGCCGAGGCAGCCGAAGTGTTGCGGATCAATCCCCAATTTTCCCTAGAGATTCACAAAGAGAGAGTGCCGATCAAAGACCCAGCGATGTTGGAGCGGCATATTGCGGCATTGCGCAAGGCGGGGCTCAAATAATGAAGAATTGAGAATGAAGAATTAAGAATGATGAAGAATGAATGCAGAATGATGAATGAAAAATGGAGAAATAGGCTAAAGGCTGGAGGCTAAAGGGAGAGGAAAGAGTGGAGAGCGAAAGTAACGAGTTGTGAGTTATGAGAAAGAAGGGGCGAGTGATAAATAAGAAACGATGGGTGATGGAGTGATGGACTTTCAGCTTCCGCGTTACGCTTCACGCCCCCCGTTTTACGGGATGCGTAGGACGTGTTCTGCTTCCCCCTTTACGTTTTACGTCTTACGTTTTACGCTTTACTCCTTCTGCGAAGGAGGTGCTTATGCGACTTGAAGGCAAAGTAGCGTTGATCACTGGGGCAGCGTCGGGTCAAGGTCGTGACGCGGCAATGTTGTTTGCACAAGAGGGTGCCCGCGTTGTGATCACTGACATCAACGAAGAGGGTGTTAAAGAGACGGTGGAAATGGTCAAGGCGGCTGGGGGAGAAGCTATCGGACGCCAGATGGATGTTGCTGACGCGACACAGGTCCAAGACGGAGTGGCGTTTGCTGTGCGAACCTTTGGCCTGCTCAATGTTCTGTATAACAACGCCGGAGTCTATCTTCGTGGTAAAGACGGACCAGTGACCCGACTAAGCGATGACATTTGGGATACCGTCCTCACGGTGAATCTCAAAAGCATGTACCTCTGCTGCAAGTATGCCATTCCCGAAATGGTCAAAGCCGGGGGAGGTTCGGTTGTCAACACCGCGTCTGCTGCTGGACTGATGGGAACAAACTTCCACGCCTATTCAGCATCCAAAGGTGGCATGATTGCCCTGAGTCGCTCGATTGCGACTACGTATGCACCGCAAAACGTGCGTTCCAACGTCATCTGTCCAGGCTTTATTGAGACTCCAATGACGGCGGAGATTTCCGGCAGCCAACGGCTCCTCCAAGCATACCTGGAAAATACACCGCTCCATCGTGCCGGACGAGCCATCGATGTCGCGTACATGGCGCTGTATCTGGCTTCTGACGAGGCGGCGTTTGTGACTGGCGGCGTGTTTGTCATTGATGGCGGAGTGACGGCTCGCTAGCAACGTGCTTAACAAGAGAATATGCATGGACGGGCTTTGACGCCAGAACTTGCAGCCGAGAAGGTGGTGAAGGCAATTAAAAGCGGCGAGTTGTACCTCCATACCCACGAAGAAGCGCGCGACTTCGTTCGTAAGCGTTTCCAGCGTATTGACCGGGCGTTTGAAAATTGATGCCAGTAGCTGATGATCCCGCAGTTGGGAGACCCATAAAGGCCTTTCTTCCAAGAAGTTCGAGGTGCACCTTTTTCCGAGCGGGAGGAACCGTACAGGTTCGAGGATCCAAAGATGCATTTCTTTTGACCTTGCTGTCGAGTTTTCCCTAGTATAAGAATAAGGTCTTTACCCTAAAAGTGCAGGAAGTATGGGTAGTGGATCAGTTTCCCGTTTCGGCTTCAGTCGGAAATTCACAGTTATTGTCATTCTCGAGAAGCACCGCGACGAAGAATCTCTTGTGACGGTGCGTGTAAAGGAGAGATTCTTCGCCTTACCCAGATCCACTTAGCCTGAGGCTTCCCGCTACGGCTGAAGACTATGTTCATTGATGCTCGTTCACTCCAAAACGGTACGAACATTGAGGCCGATGTCTGCGTCATCGGTGGCGGGGTTGCAGGGATTACGTTGGCCCTTGAATTCGAAAAACGGGCCCTCCGCACCTGTCTCGTGGAGAGCGGAGGATTCTCAGCAGATAATCAAACACGCGATTTGTATCGTGGAATGAGCACCGACTTGCCCTATCATTTTGCTGATGGCTGTCGTAGCCGTTTCTTCGGTGGCAGTAGTAATTGCTGGGGTGGGTGGTGCCGTCCGCTTGACGAGATCGATTTCGCGCCGCGAGCCTGGGTCCCGTACAGTGGTTGGCCGCTGACACGGTCAGAGCTCGAACCATACTACGCACGTTCACACGAAATACTTCAGCTGGGGCCATATAACTATGAACCTCAATTTTGGGAAAGCGCCATCGGTCGTGGGGACGTCAAACGGCTCCCGCTTATCACTGGTCGTATGTGTGATTCTATCTCTCAGTTTAGTCCCCCGATACGTATGGGTTCATTCTACAGAGCAGCATTGCAACACTCACGATGGGTCCGTGTGTATCTTTACGCAAACGCGATAGACATCGAGACCGACCCGGAGGGGCAGACCGTTCAACGCATCCGTTTGGCCACACTAAGCGGGCGCACTCTAGCTGTGAAAGCTAAAATTTTTGTTCTAGCGACAGGAGCAATCGAGAATGCACGTCTGATGCTCGGCTCAAACAAGGTACAGACCGCCGGGGTGGGGAATGGACATGATTTGGTCGGGCGCTTTTTCATGGATCATCCCCGCCTTACCTCAGGGTCAGTCCGATTCCTGCGCCCCTGGGCTCGCAACAGATTGTTCGATAGAAAATATCACTACCACAGCGCGGCGGTGGCGGCGTACGGCACACGGGTCGCTGCACAGTTTGCTCTAACGCCAGAGGTGCAGCAACAGGAGGGACTCCTCAATGCACGGGTGGGGTTTGTGTCGGTGTTTCCTGGAGACGGGACTGCGGCAGAGGCCTCACTCATCTGGCTCAAGCGTAGGTTGCAGAAGAAAGAGCGCCCCGATTGGAGTGTAAGGCAGGCGTTCTTCACCCTTGCACAGAACCCCTTGGACACTATCGGGTGCACCATCAGTCGGTTTTTCTACCCTCACTGTCTGGCGCGAGAGGTAAAGTTTCTAGCCATTGCCGAGCCTGAGCCTGATCCGGAAGCACGAGTGACGTTGTCGTCCGAACGTGACCAGCTTGGCCTCAATCGAGTACGCGTCGGATGGCGTCTTGGTGCACGGGTCCGCCGTACGTTCGACCGCAACTTTGCGCTCCTCTCTGAAGAGTTGCAGCGGGCGGGTATCGCCTCCGTAACACTTGATCCCCCGTTAGAAGGAAGTACGGTCTGGCCCAAAAGCCTGGAAACTGAGGGGACATGGCACCATATGGGGACCACCCGCATGCACGACTCCCCAAAACATGGGGTTGTTGACTGTCACTGCCGTGTTCATGGGATTGCGAACCTCTATGTTGCTGGCAGTTCAGTCTTTCCGACCGCTGGAGCAAACTTTCCGACTATTACGATCGTGGCTCTGGCGCTTCGCCTTGCTGAACACATAACGTATGAGGTACAAAGCATGGGCATTCATCTGCCACCGCAAGAAGATTCTCGTACATTGACTTAGAGCGGTTTGCATTTGCCTTTACCCAATTCGTTCACCGCTCGACAGGCTCAGGGCGAACGGAAAAAGCTAGCGTATCAAGGAAAAAACCCGTTCGTGCTGAGCCTGTCGAAGCACGAAAATAGCTACTCACTGACGTTCAGAATCCTGATATGCACCCGCTGTCTCCCTTTTGCCTTCTCTTCTGAGAGCAGATAGGATACGCCCGCTGCGCCAGGAAGGGCCGCGGCAGATTCGCGCAAAGGAGGCAAACGCGTATGGATTCGCTCCGCGGCAAAGTCGCGATTGTTGGGGCCGCCGACACTGAGGTCGGAGTTGTCCCCCAGCTCAGTGCTACTCAACTCTACGTGAAAGGTGCCAAACTCGCACTGGAGGATGCTGGGATCACGAAAGAAGATGTGGACGGCTTGATTACCTGCACCTCATTCGTTGAGCCTTACATGTATCATGCCGAAATGATTGCTGAGTACATGCAAATTTTCCCCCGCTACTGTCTGAATGTGGCAACTGGCGGAGGGACGACGCTTGCCATTATGCACCATGCCGCTTCGGCGATTGCTACCGGTGTTTGCAATACGGTGTTGATTACAATGGCTGACAACATGCTCTCCGGTCTCTCACGGGACAAGGCGATTGAAGCGATGTCCACGGCTGGGCATGCACAATTCGAGCGACCCTATGGACCGCCGATCCCAGGATTCTACGCTTTGCTTGCGCAAGCGCACATGCACGCCTACGGCACGACGAGTGAACAGTTGGCCGCTGTGTCGGTCGCCTGTCGCAAACATGCCTCCATGAATCCTGCTGCCCAGATGCGCCAACCGATTACGATTGACGATGTGTTGAACTCAAAGATGATTGCTCACCCCCTGCATCTCTTGGACTGCTCACTGGTTTCTGATGGGGGAGCAGCGATTGTGATGACCTCGGCTGAACGCGCGAAAGATTTCAAGAAAAAACCCGTCTACATGCTCGGTGTCGGTGAGGGACATTCGCATGAACATGTCAGTCAAGCGCGCAGTCTGACCACATCGGCAGCGAAGGAAGCCGGAGAACGTGCCTACGCAATGGCTGGTCTCGGACCAAAAGACATCGATGTTGCTGAGTTATATGATTGCTTCACACCAGTGGTGATTATTGAACTAGAAGATTTAGGCTTCTGTCCGAAAGGTGAAGGCGGGCGATTCGTTGAAGGTGGGCGCATCGAACTGGGTGGCGAGCTGCCAGTCAACACCCACGGTGGACTGATGTCGCACTGCCACCCAGGACATCCAGGCTCACTCTTTTCGATCACTGAGGCGGTACGGCAACTGCGTGGTGAGTGCGGGCCGCGCCAAGTCAAGGATGCTGAAATCGCTTTTGTCCATGGGCAGGGCGGCATTATGTCCACGCATTGCAGCATGATCTTGGGGAAGGAGAGCAACTAATGGCAGCACCAGGAGTCAAGCCGGTTCCCGTGCCAACCAAAGAAACGCAACCCTATTGGGATGGGTGTAGAAAGCACGAACTACGTATTCAGAAGTGCGCGGCTTGTAGTCACCATCAGTTTTATCCGCGCCTCTACTGTACTGCGTGCATGAGTGACCAAATCGAATGGGTCAAGGCTTCAGGGCGTGCCAAAGTGTTGTCATACACCATCGTGTATCGTCCAGTGACACAAGCGTTCTCTGATGACGTGCCGTATGTTGTAGCGATGGTCACCCTCGCTGAAGGGCCACAGATGATGACGAATATCGTTGGCTGTGAGCCAGAGAAGGTCCATATTGGTATGCCCGTCCAAGTGACGTTTGAGGATTGGACGGAAGAGATTTCCGTGCCGAAGTTCAAACCCGTCTAACCCCGCCTCTTTATTCCCCTGAACCGGAGAAACGGGGAATCGGAGAAACGGAGAGAGAAAAGAGTAGGGGCGCACACCGTGCGCCCTTTTGCTTTTTACAGGAGGATGTATGGCGTATGATCTCATCATCCGCAACGGTACAGTCATCGATGGTAGTGGCAGGCCGGGACTTGCTGCCGATGTTGGCATTCAAGACGACCGCCTCGTAGCGGTCGGTACTGTGAGCGGTATGGCGAAACAGACAATTGATGCGACAGATCGTATCGTTGCGCCTGGCTTTATTGATGTGCATTCGCATGACGACTTTGCCTTGCTCGATCGCCCGTTGTGTGACTTCAAAATCATGCAAGGAGTAACGACCGAAGTCATCGGCAACTGCGGCTTTGGTGCTGCTCCCGCGAGTGCGGCGTACAAGAATTTCCTTCAAAGCTTTGGAGTGGTGCTGTTCGGCCCGTTGGGACAGTTCTCGTGGGAGACCACGGACGAGTTCTTTCGTCTGTTTGAGTCTCGTCCACCGTCTGTGAACGTGGTTGCACAGATTCCTCATGCTGCCGTGCGCTACGGCGTGCTGGGAGCAGACAAACGACCACCCTCACCGTCGGAGCTTGTCCAGATGCAGGCCTTGGTTCGTGAAGGAATGGAGGCTGGTGCGGTGGGCTTCTCTACCGGCCTCTACTATCTCCCGCATACCCAGACAGAAGAAGTGATTGCGTTGGCAAAGATCGTCGCCGAGTACAGGGGTTTGTACGCCACTCACATGCGCAACGAGGCGAGCCATCTCCTCGATTCAATCAACGAAACTCTGCGTATCGGCCAAGAAGCTGGCGTGGCGGTGCAGATTTCACACCACAAAGCGATGGGCCGCAACAACTGGGGAAAAGTCACTGAGAGTCTCGCTCTGGTGGACCAGGCCCGGCAACGCGGTCTGGATGTTACTTCCGACGCCTATCCATACATCGCCGGAAGCACGACACTTGCGGCGCTGGCGAGCGGTGGATCGTTAGAGTTGGTGTCTCCAACGGACGTGTTGATTGCCTCGACCCCGAAGCGACATGAATACGAAGGCAAAACCCTCGACGAGATTTGTCGTCTCCTCGAAAAGCCCCTTGAACAGACAGTGAAAGACATTCTTGCTGAAGAAGGGGAGGGGGTTGTGGCGGTGATCTTCGGCATGGAAGAGAGCGATGTCCGCCGGGTGCTGGCTCACCCAACGACGATGATTGGCTCAGATGGGATTCCCTCGGTCGAAGGCAAGCCGCATCCGCGCCTGTACGGGACCTTTGCGCGCGTGCTCGGCACGTACGCCCGCGATGAGCGGTTACTCTTACTTGAAGATGCAGTGCATCGCATGACAGGGCTCCCTGCACAGAAGTTCCGTCTCACAGATCGTGGTGTGGTCCGTGAAGGGGCGTATGCCGATCTGGTTGTTTTCGATCCGCAGACGGTCGCCGATGTTGGCACCTACCAAGAACCGCGTCGCTATCCTCCAGGCATCGACTATGTAATCGTCAACGGCAAGGTGACCGCTGACCACGGGAGGCATAGTGGGGAGAAAAAAGGGCGGATGTTGCGGTGTAAACCCTGCTGATGTCGTGCAGCTTTTTTCTCGCTGGTGAGAGAGGATGGGGAGTATTGATCTCCGGAAGTTTTTGGAAGAGAGTTTCGTTCTATGTAAAGAGGAAAACACATGGACAAGACAGCGACTGCATTGAACGATGACAGCCTCTACGAACGCTACGGTAAACCGCTTGAACCGGAGCATCATGGGAAATATGTCGCCATCAGTCGGGATGGACGGGTGATCGTAGACACAGACGACATCTCCGTAGTAGATCAAGCCATCCAAGCATTCGGCAGCGGTAATTTTGTCTTCCGTCGCATCGGTTACAGTTATGTATGGAAGTTGAGGAAAGGAAAAGAGGCGAATGACTTTCTAGCGAAAGCAGAAGAGCGACAATGGAGAAAGGGTTGTTAGTACCAGATTTTTAGCCGCCGCTCTTTTATATCTTGACAAGTCTGAGTAGACACCCAGTTCGCTTGGCCGTCAGCGATACGAAGCGCAGTCCAGGCAAGGACATACCCATCAAGTAAATCGTCGGCCGCGACCTGTGCACGCTTAAACATCTTCAGATTAGTTTCAAGAACCACCCCAATCGTGGGGAAGATGTGTTCAAGCGCCTGCACTCGCTCGTTACGCCCCTCCCGTGTCTTCTTGTTGTACTGCATCGGTGTACCTGCCAGTGACATGAATACCAACTCCGGATGGGCTTCGTGGACGATACGTTGTAACTGCGGCGTCATCAACTGATCAACCTCGCGAATTTTCGGCAGGATATTGAACGATTGGATACTCAGCCCCTGTGTTCGGACCTGCTCGTACCGTGTGGCTTTCAGCATTGGACGAGTCGGTGGAGTGAAAATACTGCTGGCTCGGCAGCCAAGAAGTTTCCGTGCCTGCCGGTCACATTCACGTCCACCGGGTTGGGGCTTGTCCAGTAATCCAATCGGAATGTCGATGGCAATCACTGCGGGTGTTGGATCGAGGGCGAGTACGTTCGCGAAAGTAGGGCAGAGTGTCACCTGATGCCTCCACGTTCTCCCCGTCCGTTGTAGCAGCACTACAATCCACCCTGCACGGCAACCATCAACACCTGCGACCCAAGCCATACTCTATTCCTTTTGAAGCTTTGTCTCTCCCATACATGAGATGTTTCCCCTTCAACATAGGATGTCTAGTGGCGATTGGATCACGACTTTTTCTTCCTTTTGTTGCTCGCGGAAAATGCTCATTTTTTCAACGATGATGATACTGCTCACTTGTGGCATACTACTTGCGCTCTGCCAAAGGGAAGAAGAGGTAGAGAGATGATAATTCCACTACTCGTTCTTGGGACTGCTTTCGTGATGATCGGTATTGAAGTCGCGCATCCGGGTCGCTCTTGGCCGCGCGTTGCCGGCTGGTGGCTGCGGGCGGCGTTGCTCAATGGTATCCAAGGTCTGATGGTACTGGTTGCTGGGATTGCGTGGGATCACTGGATGCTGCGTCACCGCCCTTGGTCTGCTGACGGCCTGGGGTTGGTAGGTGGAACTCTCGTTGGTTATCTGGCAATAACCTTTGTGTATTACTGGTGGCACCGTTGGCGACACGAAGTGCCACTGCTGTGGAACTGGTTCCATCAGGTACATCACAGTCCACAGCGCATCGAGATCATCACCAGCTTTTATAAACATCCGTTTGAGCTGCTGGCGAACAGTCTCTTGTCGAGTACAATCTTGTACCTCGGTGTCGGTCTGGGGCCGGTAGCAGCGGCAGGTGCCGTGCTGGTGAGCGGATTGGCTGAACTGTTTTATCACTGGAACGTGCGCACTCCTTTCTGGCTGGGATATATCTTTCAGCGGCCAGAAAGTCACTGTGTGCATCATCAAGAAGGGTTACACTCATATAACTTTGCCGATCTTCCACTGTGGGATATGTTGTTTGGCACGTTTCATAATCCAGATGCGCAACAGTTTCGCTGCGGATTTGGACCAGAGCGAGAACCTCGACTCCTGGAGATGTTATGGGGGGTTGATGTCAATCGCACTCCGTTGCCTGAGAGGCCACTATGAACAAGGCCGCGCTGTGCTTATTGGTTGTTGGACTCTTGCAAATGACTGGTGATGTCTTGCATGTCCCTGCACTGAAGGGCATTGGCGCGGCAACGGTTGCCTCTCCCGCGCCTAAGGTCTTTTCTGCCGTGCGTGGACTCGAAACCTACTCAAGCCGCTTCTTTCTCGAATGGACGGATCGTAGTGGTGAGCAACACTCTATACAGTTGACCCCTGAACTGTACGCGCGGCTGGCTGGACCGTACAACCGTCGGAATGTTTATGGTGCAGCATTAGCGTATGGTCCAGTGCTTATGACTGACCCACGGACCCGGCCGATGTTTCAGTCCGTCATCTCTTACGCTTTGTGTGGGACAACCCCTTTGCTGACCGAGTTGGGTATCGTGCCGATGAATATAGCTGGTCCAGTGCGAGTGCGTTTGGAGCCACGCCCTGGGACAGATATTAAGGACCTGCCGCTGGTACTGGAGGCCCCATGTCATTAAACAGTGGCTGGACCGGTGGACAGTACAGTCTCTTTCGGGTCATTTTTGGAACATATTTGGTCATCCACTTTGCCCACCTCGTTCCGTGGGGTGCCGAACTCTTCTCCAACCAAGGAGTGCTCCCGCAAGCTTCGTCAAGCCCAATAATTTTTTTGTTTCCCAACGTGCTTGCGCTGTGGGACACGCCAGCAGGGGTAACGGTGTTGCTGCTGGTGGCTGTCGGTTTGAGCGTCTTGTTTGCTGTTGGTTGGTATGACCGTCTTGCGGCGGTGGGGTTATGGTACGTATGGGCTTGCTTGTTTGGCCGTAATCCGCTGATTGCTAATCCCGGCTTGCCATATATTGGCTGGATGCTGTTAGCGCATGCTTGCCTGCCGGCAGCGCCGTACGGCTCATGGGCTGCGCGTGGTCGGCCTGATCCTGGGAACGCTTGGCGCATGCCTGACGCAATCTATGCAGTTGCCTGGATTTTGATGGCGGTAGGGTACACCTATAGCGGCATCTACAAACTCACGAGTCCGTCGTGGCTGAATGGGTCCGCGTTGATGCGGATTATGGACAATCCGCTTGCGCGTCCCACTATGATTCGCGATCTCTTCCTTTCCCTGCCTGACATTGTCCTCTATTGCATGAGTTGGGGGGCGTTGGGAGTCGAAATCTTTTTTGCGCCGCTGGCGCTCTTTGCGCGTGTGCGACCGCTCATATGGGGGGCGATGCTGGCGATGCATGTGGCGCTGATGTCAGTCATTGATTTTGCCGATCTGAGCCTGGGAATGGTGATGCTGCATTTCTTTACATTCGATCCCGCCTGGATACGCCCGCGTAAAGCTGAGGGTCCGGAACTCATCTTCTATGATGGGCATTGTGGGCTGTGTCATAGGACCGTGCGCTTTATTCTTGCCGAGGATCGCACCGGCGAGGCTTTCCGCTTTGCACCACTCGACAGTGACACGTTCCGCACCGCCCTTTCTGAGTCTACACGGGCAACACTGCCGGATAGCTTGGTCGTGCAAACGACTGATGGCACGATACTCACACGATCGGCTGCGGTGCTGCATGTTTTGCAGCGTCTCGGTGGGCTATGGTGGTTGTTGGAAATCGTCGTCCAGCTCATCCCGTTGACACTCCGGGATAGGATGTATGATGGGATCGCGCGGATTCGTCACCAACTGTTCCAAGCCCCTGTGGAGTCCTGTCCCGTTATTCCTGCGAACCTTCGCGTACGCTTTATGCCATAACCTCTAGTACTCAGTCCAGAAAGTTCTGATGGATAACTCACGGAACGTCATTCCCGCGAAAGCGGGAATCCAGGAGGCTAAACCACAGGCCAGTGCTGAATTTCCCTGGATGC
>Ga0187892_10003141_pt1 | contig 30854 bp, 29 predicted proteins | sample MA1701073metaG_FD_139345 | JGI IMG/M metagenome (GOLD analysis project Ga0187892, IMG submission 139345) | Bio-ooze microbial communities from a basaltic lava cave in the Kipuka Kanohina Cave System on the Island of Hawaii, USA - MA170107-3 metaG ...
CATGCGGCCCGGCGTGCCCACGATCACGTGCGCGCCTTCCTTCAGGCCCTCGAGCTGCGCGCCGTAGCCGACGCCGCCGTAGATCGGCAGGCAGCGCACGCCGCGGTGCTTGCCGAGGATCGTGATCTCCTTGGCGATCTGGTTGGCGAGCTCGCGCGTCGGCGCCATCACCAGCGCCTGGGGCTGGGGCAGCGACGCATCGACCTGGCACACGATCGGGAGTCCGAAGGCGCCGGTCTTCCCGCTGCCGGTGCGCGCCTGCACGATCAGATCCACGCCGCGCTGCATCGCCGGGATCGCCAGCGCCTGCACCGGCATCGGCTCCTTCCAGCCGAGCTCGGCGACGCCTTGCTTGACGTCGTCCGGGAGCGCTTCGAAGACGTTGGCTGTGCTGGGTTCCAAAGCGGGCGCAACCTAGCAGGCGCCGCGCCGCGCCGCCTCGAATCGCTAGATTGCGCCTATGTCGCGGATCTCCCGAGCCGAGGTGGAGCGCATCGCGCACCTGGCGCGGCTGCGGCTCGAGCCCGCGGAGGCCGACGAGGCGAGGCGAAGGCTGGAGGCCATCCTCGACTACGTCGCGCAGCTCGAGGCGGTGGACACCCGCGGCGTGCAGGCCACGACGTCGGTGATCCCGCTCGCGACACCGACGCGCGACGACGTGCCGGGCGAGCTGCTGGCGCCCGAGGTCGCCGTCGCGAACGCGCCGTCCGCACGCGGCAGCGCCTTCACGGTGCCGCGCGTCCTCGACGACGAGGCCGAGGGTTGAGCGAGCCGCTGGAGACGGTCGGCGAGCTCGCCGCCCGGCTGGCCGCGGGGGCGACCAGCGCGCGCGCGTTGGTCGAGCGCTCGTTCGAGCGCCTCGACGCGCTCGATCCCGCCCTGCACGCCTTCCTGTTCACGCGCCGCGAGGCCGCGCTCGCCGAGGCCGACGCGTCCGACGCGCGCCGCGCGCGGGGCGAGCGGCGCTCCCCGCTCGACGGCATTCCGGTCGCGCTGAAGGACAACATCGTGCAGGCGGGCGAGCCCGCGAGCTGCGCCTCGCGCATCCTCGCCGGCTACGTGTCGCCCTTCGACGCGACGGTGGTGGCGCGCCTCCGCGCGGCCGGCGCCGTGATCGTCGGCCGCACCAACCTCGACGAGTTCGCGATGGGCTCGTCGACCGAGAACTCCTGCGCCGGCCCGACGCGGAACCCCTGGGATCCGTCGCGCTCGCCGGGCGGATCGTCGGGCGGCTCGGCCGCGGCCGTCGCCGCCGGCATCGTGCCGGCCGCCTTCGGCAGCGACACCGGCGGCTCGATCCGCCAGCCCGCGGCGCTGTGCGGCGTGGTCGGCATGAAGCCCACGTACGGGCGCGTGTCGCGCTTCGGGCTCATCGCGTTCGCGTCGTCGCTCGACCAGATCGGCCCGTTCGCGCGCACGGCCGCCGACTGCGCGCTGCTGCTCGAGGCGATCGCAGGCCACGATCCGCACGACTCGACCTCGCTGCCCGAGCCGGCGCCGGACTTCTCGCGCGCGCTCACGGGCGACGTCTCGGGCCTCACGCTCGGCGTCCTGCGCGAGGCCGACGACCAGAGCGGCATGACGCCCGGCGTGCACGCGCGCGTGAGCGAGGCGGTGGCCGAGCTCGAGCGCGCGGGCGCGAAGGTGCGCGAGGTGTCGCTGCCGCACACGCGCTTCGGGATCGCGGCCTACTACCTGATCGCGACGGCGGAGGCGTCGAGCAACCTCGCTCGCTACGACGGCGTGCGCTACGGACGGCGCGCCGCGGACGGCGCGGGCGGCATCACCGCGCTCTACGAGCGCACGCGCGCCGAGGGCTTCGGCGCCGAGGTGAAGCGCCGCATCCTGCTCGGCACCTACGTGCTCTCGGCCGGCTACTACGACGCGTACTACCGGAAGGCGCAGCAGGTGCGGACGCTCCTGCGCCGAGACTTCGACGCCGCCTTCGAGGCGTGCGACGCGATCGTGCTGCCCACCACGCCCGAGGCGGCCTTCCGCCTCGGCGAGAAGTCGAGCGACCCGCTGGCGCTGTACCTGGCGGACGTCTTCACCGTGTCCGCGAACCTGGCCGGCCTGCCGGGTGTCTCGATCCCGTGCGGGCTCGACGCCGGCCTCCCGGTCGGCTTCCAGATCCTGGGCCGCCCGCTCGAGGACGCCACCGTGCTGCGCATCGCCGACGCCTACCAGCGCCGCACCGAGCACCACCTGGCGAGGCCGCCGCGATGAGCGCCGAGTTCGAGACGGTGATCGGGCTCGAGGTGCACTGTCAGCTCCGGACCCGCACCAAGCTGTTCTCGGCCGCCGACGTCTCGTACGGCGACGCGCCGAACCACCACGTCACCGCGGTGTGTCTCGCGCTGCCGGGCGCGCTGCCCGTGCTGAACGACGCGGCCGTCGAGCTGGCCGCGCGCGCGGCGCTCGTCACGCACTGCAAGCTCCACGGGCTCTCGGTGTTCGCCCGCAAGAACTACTTCTACCCCGACCTGCCGAAGGGCTACCAGATCTCGCAGTACGAGGAGCCGCTCGCGACCGGCGGCTGGCTCGAGATCGACACGCCCGCTGGAGGCGCACGCCGGATCGGCATCACGCGCATCCACATGGAGGAGGACGCCGGCAAGTCGCTGCACGAGGCGGGTGACCCCGAGACGCAGATCGACCTGAACCGCGCCGGTGTCCCGCTCGTCGAGATCGTCTCCGAGCCCGATCTGCGCTCGCCCGAGGAGGCCGGCGCGTACCTCCGGAAGCTCCGCCAGCTCCTGCGCTGGGTGGAGGCCTCGGACGCGGACATGGAGAAGGGGCAGCTGCGCTGCGACGCGAACGTGTCGCTGCGGCCGCGCGGCGAGACCCGCCTCGGCACGCGCACCGAGATCAAGAACCTGAACTCGTTCCGCTTCGTCGAAGCGGCGATCCGCGCCGAAGTGGCGCGCCAGGCGGAGGTGCTCGGCGGGGGCGGCCGCATCCAGCAGGCCACGCTCGGCTTCGAGCCCGAGCGCGGCCGGCTGTTCGTGATGCGCCTCAAGGAGAACGCGGACGACTACCGCTACTTCCCGGATCCCGACCTGATTCCGCTGCGGCTCAGCGAGGAGCGGATCGAGCACATCCGCGCGGCGCTGCCCGAGCTGCCGGACGAGCGCGAGCGCCGCTTCTCGGGCGAGCTCGGACTCGCGGCGGCCGACGCGCGCACGCTCGTCGCGAGCCGCGCGCTGGCCGACTGGTTCGAGTCCGCGGCGCGGGCGCACGGGAACGCGAAGCACGTCGCGAACTGGGTGCTGCGCGACGTGCTCGCCGCCCTCAAGGAGCGCGACGCCGAGCTCGAGGCCGTGCGGCTCGCGCCGGAGGGCTTCGCCGCGCTGCTGCGCCTCGTCGACGCCGGCCGCGTCACCGCGAGGAGCGCGCGCTCCCTGCTCGGCGAGCTCCTGTTCGCCGGCGGCGACCCCGAGGCGCTCGTGCGCGAGCGCGGCCTCGAGGCGGTCTCCGACGCGGGCGCGCTGGAGGCGGCCGTGGAGGAGGTGCTCGCCGCGAACGCGAAGGCCGTGGCGTCCTTCGCGGCGGGCGACGCGAAGTCCCTGAACTTCCTGATGGGCCAGGTGATGCGGCGCACGGGCGGGAAGGCAGACCCCGCGCGCGTGCGCGAGCTGCTGGCCGAGCGGCTCGCGCGGCGATGAAGTGGCTCGTGCGCGCGCTGCTGGCGCTCGTCGCCGTGGTGGCGCTGGCCGTCGCCGCGCTGGCCGTGCTCGCCCCGCGCCTGATCGAGCGGCCCGAGGTGCGCGAGCGCATCTCGGCCGCGGCGAAGGACGCGACCGGGCGCACGCTCCGCTACGAGACGCTCGGCTTCGGCCTGCTGCCGCCGCGGCTCGAGGTGACGGGCGTCGCGCTCGAGGGCGGTCCGCAGGATGCGCCGCTCCGGGCCGCGGCCGTCGAGCTCGAGCTGGCGCTGCTCTCGCTGCTCGCGCGCAGCGTACTGGTGGACACGCTCGTGTTGCGCGGCGCCGAGTTGACGCTCGTGCGCACGAAGCAGGGCATCGAGCTGCCGATCGAGCCGCCGCCGCGGGCGCCCGACGAGGCGAAGGAGGAAGGCTCCGGCGCGGACGGTCGCGGCGGCGGCGTCTCGATCGCCGTGCGCGAGGTCCGCATCGAGGACACGCGTCTCACGTTGCTCGACCGCAGCGTGCGCCCGGCGGCGGAGTGGGTGTTCGACGCGCTCGACGCCACGCTCCACGGGCGGCTCGGAGAGGATGCGCCGCTCGACTTCGACGTCGCCGCAGGGCTCCACGGCGCGCGCCTGCACGCCAGCGGCGAGGCGAGCCTCGCCGGCAAGCTCGACGCGAAGCTCGCGCTCGACGACTTCCCGCTCGAACGCCTCGCGCCCTACCTGCCGCCCGGCCTCGTGCTCCGGGGGCCGGCCGACCTCGAGCTCGCGCCGCAGGGCGAGCCCGCGAAGTTCGCAGGTCCCCTGCGCGTCGATCTGACCGCGGTCGAGATCGTGCGCGGCGACTCGTTCCGCAAGCCCGCGGGCGACCGCGCCACCTTCGACGGCCGCCTCGTACGCGAGGGCGACGCGATCCGCATCGAAGACGGTCAGCTCGCGCTGCGCGACGTCACGCTGGCGGTGCGGGCCGAGCTGGCGCCGCGCACGCGCGCGCGGCTCGACGCGAAGCGCTTCGAGCTGTCGGGCTTCTCGGGCTGGCTGCCGGGGCTCGCGGCGTCCGGCGTGAGCGGCGGGGTGGCGCTCGAAGGGCTCGAGGCCAGCGTCGATCCGCTCGCGCTGCGCGGCGGCATCCTGCTCGACGCGGTGAACGCGCCGGTCGGCGAGACGCGCGGCAGCCTGACCGGGCGCCTCGACGGGCGGGGAGACTCGCTCGTCGGCGACGCCCTCGAGCTGCGCCTGGCCGAGCAGCTCTTCCGGCTCGGGCTCACGGTGGACTCGCTCGCGACCGAGCCGCAGGCGGCGCTGCGGCTCGCCTCGGAGGGCGCCGACGCCGGCAAGCTGGTGGGCGGACTCTCGGGCAAGGCCAGCACGCTCGAAGGCCCGCTCGCGCTCGACAGCGATCTGCGCGCGCCGCTCGGCGACCCCGACGCGCTGCTGCGCGCGCTCACCGGGCGCTTCGAGCTCGGCGTCACGCCGGGGCGCCTGCGCGGCGTGTCGCTGCTGCGCGCCGCCTTCGTCGCGCTCGGAGAGGCCGGCGGTCTCGCGGCGCGACTCGGCGGCCGCGAGGATCTGGAGCGCTTCTACCGCGACGCGTTCGAGACGCTCGCCGGCAGCTTCCAGATCGCGGACGGCCGCGCGCGCACCGACGACCTGCGCCTCGTCTACGAGGACTACCGCGTGGACCTGGCCGGCGTGCTCGGCCTGCTCGATCGCGGCCTCGACTTCCGCGGCAAGCTCACGCTGTTCGAGGACGTGGACCGCGCGCTCGCCGACGGGAGCCGCGGCGTGAAGCGCGAGATCCCGCTCGCGGCGGTGCGGGGCACGCTCGACGATCCGAAGGTGTCGATCTCGCCGCAGGTGGCGTTGGCGTTCGCGGCGCAGGTGTACGGCGGCGGCGAGCGGCGCGAGAAGCTCGAGCGCAAGGTCGAGGAGAGGCTCGGGGAAGGGAGCGGAAAGCAGGTAATCGACCTGCTCGATTCCGTGCTCGGCGGCGGGAAGAAGGAAGAGGAAGGCTCGCCGTGAGCGACTGGTTCACCGTGCGCTGGTCGGAGGCCGGGGTGGTGCTGCTCGACCAGCGCCTCCTGCCCGAGCGCGAGGAGTACCTGGTGTGCGCGAGCGTCGAGGACGTGGCGCGCGCGATCGAGACGCTCGCGGTGCGGGGCGCGCCGGCGATCGGGTGCACGGCGGCCTTCGGCGCGGCGCGGGCGGCGTGGCTGAGCGCGGCGCGCGACGCAGACGGGATCGTCGCGGACGTCGAGGCCGCGCTCCGCCGGCTGGCGGCCACGCGCCCGACGGCGGTGAACCTGTTCTGGGCCCTCGAGCGCATGCGCGCCCGCCTGCGAGCCGAGGGGGGCGGAGGCCCCGACGCCCTGCGCGCCGCGCTGCTCGCGGAGGCCGAGGCGATCCTGGCCGAGGACATCGCGGCGTGCCGCGCGCTCGGCCGCGCCGGCGCCGTGCTCGTGCCCGACGGCGCGCGCATCCTCACGCACTGCAACGCCGGCGCGCTGGCGACCGGGGGCTACGGCACCGCGCTCGGCGTGGTGCGCGCCGCCGTGGAAGCGGGCCGACGCATCTCGGTGTTGGCCGACGAGACGCGCCCGTTCCTCCAGGGCGCCCGTCTCACGGCGTGGGAGCTCGCGCGCGACGGCATCCCGGTGGCCGTGGTGACCGACGGCATGCCCGCCCACCTGATGCAGCGCGGGGAGGTGGATCTCGTGATCGTGGGCGCCGACCGCGTGGCCGCGAACGGCGACGTCGCGAACAAGATCGGCACCTACGGGCTCGCGCTGCTGGCGAAGGCGCACGGGATCCCGTTCTACGTGGCGGCGCCGTGCTCGACGATCGACCTCGCGACGGCGACGGGCGCGGCGATCCCGATCGAGGAGCGCGGGCGCGACGAGGTGGCGCACATGGCCGGCCGTGCCGTGGTGCCGGAGGGCGTGCCGGTCCGCCATCCCGCCTTCGACGTGACACCCGCGGCCCTCGTCACGGCGCTCGTCACGGAGCGCGGCGTCCTCCGATCCCCCGACCGGGACGGGCTTGCCGCCCACTTGCGCGAGACTTGCGCATCCTCTGCCGGGGCGCCTCGGCGCTGAGCATTTCCGGCGGTCAGACCCGCGCGCGGCCTGCCGATACGTTCGTGCGGAGGGCTGCGGTGGCCGGGACGATCCTGTGCGTCGACGACGACCGCCACTTCTGCCAGATCCTCGGGCGCGCGCTCTCGCAGTCCGGTTGGCAGGTGGAGACCGTGCACGACGGCGAGCGTGCGCTCGGGCGCATCCGCGAGCTGTCGCCTGCGCTCGTGACGCTCGACGTGATGCTGCCGCGTTTCGACGGCTTCACCGTGCTGGAGATCCTGCGGCGCGACGCCACGCTCTCGAAGACGCCGGTGCTGCTCATCACGGGCTGCACGCTCACGCCGGAGCAGGAGGAGCGCGGCCGCTCGCTCGGCGCCGCCGCCGTGCTGCGCAAGCCGGTTCCCCTCGATCAGTTGCTCGCGCTCGTCGGACAGCACTCCCTCGGCGGCGAAGGGAACGAGAAGGGCCGGCCGAAGGCGCTCGAGATCGGCGGCCCGCTCGAGGAGATCCCCTTCCCGGCGATGCTCCATCACCTGCACGGTCTACGCGCGAGCGGCGTGCTGGTGCTCGAGAGCGGCAAGAAGAAGAAGCAGATCCAGCTCCGCGACGGGCTGCCCGTGGCGGTGCGCTCGAACCTCGTGAACGAGACGCTCGGCCAGCTCCTGCTGGCGAGCGGGAAGATCACGCCGGACGTGCTGCACGAGTCGCTCACGCGCGCCCAGCGCGGTGAGGGCATGGTCGGCAGCATCCTCGTCGCCATGCACATGCTCGACGAGCAGGACCTCGCGGCGGCGCTGAACCGCCAGGCCGACGAGAAGCTGCTCGAAGTGTTCGCCTGGGAGACCGGCAGCTCCCAGTTCCATCCGGGCACGCGCATCAAGGGCAACACCAACACGATGGGCATCAAGCGCAGCCCGGCGAGCTTGATCCTCGAGGGCGTCCGCACGCGCACGCCCCTCCCGATGATCGACCGCTACCTGGCGGAGCGCGCCGAGCAGCTCGTGGTGCCCGGCGAGAGCCCGTTCTATCGCTACCAGGAGGTGGAGCTGTCCGTCGCGGAGCGCACGCTGCTCGAGCGCCTGGACGGGAGGCAGCGCCTCGGCGCGCTCGCGCGCGGCGGCGAGCCGCTCCGGCGCACGCTGTACGCGCTGTGCGTGCTCGAGCTCGTGGAGCTGCGCGCCGCGCCCGGGAGCAGCCGGCGGCGCGAGGACTCGCTGCCCCCGCGTCCCGCCGAGACGAAAACGGAGGCGCCGGGCGCCGACGACTCGACGCTGCGCGCGGAGCTGACCGCCATGGCGGAGCGCATGCGCGACGCCGACGCCTTCGGCGTGCTCGGGGTCGCTCGCACGGCCGGCGAGGAAGAGGTGCGGACCGCCTACGCGAACCTCGCGAAGCGCACCCACCCCGACCGCTTCGTGCGCGCGAGCGCGTCCGTCCACCGCATGGCGGAGGAGGTCTTCGGCTTCGTCTCCGCGGCGTACGAGGCGATCGGCGAGCCGAACGCGCGGCTCGGCTACCTGCGGGACGAGGCGAACCGGCGCAAGCTCGAGGAGGAGATCGCCGGCGGCCAGCGCGCGGTGAAGGCGGAGCTCGAGTACCAGAAGGGCGAGGCCGCGCTGCGCGCGCGCCGCTTCGACGCCGCGCTCGCGCACTTCCAGGCCGCCGCGGAGACCTACCCCGACGAGGGCGAGTACCACGCGAGCCTCGGCTACGCGCTGCATCTCACCAAGCCGACCGACATGGCCACGCTGAAGAAGGCCTACGCGCACATCCAGAAGGGCCGGAAGCTGGCGCCCGATCGCGCGAAGCCCTACCTCTACCTGGGCCGTTTGTCGCTCGTGGAAGAGCGGGCAGAGGTGGCCGAGAAGCTGTTCGCGCGAGCGGTTCAGCTCGACCCCGACTGCCTCGACGCCCTCCGCGAGCTGCGTTTGATCAACATGCGGCGCGAGAAGTCGAAGACCCTCGTGCAACGAATCCTGCGCCGCTAGCCACCGTTCGACGAGGACCGATGGGCGCGCGCATCCAGGGCGAGAGGATCTGGCTCGACGGGCGCATGGTCCCCTGGGACGAAGCGCGCGTGCACGTGCTCACCCACACGCTGCACTACGGCCTCGGCGTGTTCGAGGGCATCCGCTGCTACCGCACCGACGACGGGCGCTCGGCCGTGTTCCGCCTGCCCGAGCACGTGCGGCGCCTGTTCGAGTCGGCGCACATCAACCTGATGTCGATCCCGTTCTCGCGCGAGGTGGTCACCCAGGCCGTGATCGATTCGCTGCGCGAGAACGGACTCGCCGAGGGCTACATCCGGCCGCTCGCGTTCATCGGGGACGGCGTGATGGGGCTCAACCCGGCCGACAACCCGGTGCGCGTGGCGGTCGTGGCGTGGGCCTGGGGCAAGTACCTGGGCGAAGAGGGGATGGAGCGCGGGATCCGCTGCCGCGTGTCGAGCTTCACGCGGCATCACGTGAACGCGAAGATGGCCAAGGGCAAGACCTGTGGCGACTACGTGAACTCGATCCTCGCCAAGCGGGAGGCGCTGCTCGACGGCTACGACGAGGCGATCCTGCTCGACGCGACGGGCCTCGTCGCCGAAGCGAGCGGCGAGAACCTGTTCGTGGTGCGCGAGGGCGAGATCAAGACGCCGCCGGCCGCGAACGTGCTCGAGGGCATCACGCGCGCCTCGGTGATCGAGATCGCGCGCGACAAGGGCATGACCGTGTCCGAGGCGCCGATCACACGCGACGAGCTGTATGTGGCGGACGAGGTGTTCCTGACCGGCACCGCCGCCGAGGTCACGCCCGTGCGCGAGATCGACCACCGCCAGGTCGGCGCCGGCCGCCGCGGCCCCATCACCAAGGCCCTCCAGGACGCCTTCTTCGACGTCGTCGCCGGGCGAAACCGCAAGTACGACCGCTGGCTCAGCTACGTGTGAGGGGACGGTCCTCGAAGTTGAGCAGCTCCACGCATCTGGCTGGGTGTTCGAAGCCGCGAGGGTGAGCTGGTCAACTTCGAGGACCGTCCCCGTTTGTTGACTCGGAGCGGGTGCATCTTCTGCGCGATCGTGGCGGGGACCGCTCCCTGTCATCGCGTCTACGAGGACGAGACCGTCCTCGCCTTCATGGACATCCAGCCCGTCGGCGATGGGCACCTGCTCGTCATTCCGAAGACCCACTACGAGACGCTGCTCGAAGCCGACGAGGCATCGCTGCTCGCGGTGATGGCCGTCTCGCGCCGTCTCGCGCACGCGCTGAAGCGCGCGCTCGCGCCCGACGGCATCGGCGTGCACCAGCTCAACGGCGCCGCCGCGGGCCAGACCGTCTTCCACTACCACATGCACCTGATCCCGCGGAGCCACGGCGAACCGATCGCCTTCCACGGGCGCAAGGCCGGGGATCCCGCGCGGCTCGCCGACAACGCGCGGCGCATCGCCGCGGCGCTCGCAGCCTCGGAGCGCTAGCCGCGCAGCTCGACGCGCCGGAAGGCGTACGCGAGCGCGAGCACCGCCGCGATCGCCCACACGGCGAGGCGCGCGAACACGCGCACCGGGTCGCCGGCGATGCCGACCTCCGGGCCGAGCCACGGCGCGAGGGCCAGCGCCATCGACGACGCCAGCGGCGGGCCCACGCGGTCGAGCGTGCCGAGCCAGCCGCCGGCCACGCCGAACGCGCCGACGCCGTTCGCGAACCCGGTGAGCCACACGCCGAAGAGCACGAACAGCAGCGTGGCGGCGCGAGGCAGCGCGAGCGACGCCGTCATCGCGAGCGCCGAGACGGCGACGCAGCCGAGCGCGCACGCGAGGCCCGCGAGCAGCGCCGGGAGCAGCGGCAAGCCGCTCCGCACCGCGAGCAGCCCCGCCGCGGCGCCGAGCACCACCAGCCCCGCGCCCCACGCCAGCCCGAGCACGCCCGCGAGCCGCGCGAGCGCGAAGCTCTCGCGCGAGATCGGGCGGGCGAGCGAGAGCAGCGCGGAGCCGTCCTCGAGCGTGCTGCGCAGGTGATCCGCGGCGAGCACGCCCGCGAGCGCGATCAGCCAGAGCCCGATCACGACGAAGGTGCCGAGGCCCGCCGGGCCGGCGAGCTCGCTCAGCTCGTGCACCTCGCCGTTCGTGGTGATCGACGGCGTGCAGCCGGTGCAGCTCTCGAGCATCGCCACCGACACCAGCGCTGCGACCACCACGGCCGCCGCGATGCGGCGCCGGAGCGCGTCGGCGAGCGCTTCGCGCGCGAGCCAGGCGAAGGCGTTCATCCGCGCACCGCGCGTACGAAGACGTCTTCGAGCGATTCGCCGGGGCCGACCAGCTCGGCGAGCGCGCCGCTCGTCGCGAGCCGCCCCTCGTCGAGGATGGCGATGCGATCGCAGGTCCGCTCGACCTCGGACAGCGTGTGCGAGCTCACCAACAGCGCGGCCCCGCGCTCCCGCGCCGCCTGCAGCCAGGCGCGCGCATCGCGTACGCCGAGTGGATCGAGGCCCGAGGTCGGCTCGTCGAGGATCAGCAGGGCAGGGCGTCCGAGGAGCGCGTTCGCGAAGCCGAGGCGCTGGCGGAGCCCCTTCGACAGCCCCCCGATGCGCTCGCGCGCCCGCTCGGCGAGGCCCACCGTCGCGAGCGCGGCCTCCACCTCGGAGGCGCGCGCCGACTCCTCGATCCCGGCCAGCGCGGCCTGCAGCTGCAGGAAGCCGCGCACGCTCGCGCGCTCCGGCAGCACGAGCCGTTCGGGCAGGTAGCCGACGCCGCGCCGCGAGGCGGGGTCGCGTGGGTCTCGCCCGAACAGCGACACGCCGCCCGCGTTCGCGCGCGTGAAGCCGAGCAGCAGGCGCAGCGCGGTGGTCTTGCCGGCGCCGTTCGGGCCGAGCAGGCCGAGCGCTTCGCCGGGCGCCAGCCGCAAGGACACGCCTGCGAGCGCCGTACGCGCGCCGTAGCGCTTCACCGCTCCGGCGAGCTCGAGGGTGACCATCCGCCGCAGAGTATCTTTCGCGCATGAGCCGTGCTCGTGTGTTTCCGCGGATGGCGCGCTCGATCCTCACGCGCACCAGCGGCTATCTCCACGGCTTCACGCATACGCTCCAGCCGTACGCCGGCTGCCAGTTCTCGTGCCGCTACTGCTACGTGCGCGAGATGGCGGTGCAGCGCACGAACCCGTTCGGCCTGCCCTGGTCCCACTGGATCGCGCCGAAGCTGAACGCGCCCGAGCTGCTCGCCCGCGCGGCGGAACGCGGCGCGCTCGCGGGCGCGCGCATCTTCTGCTCGTCCGCGACGGACCCGTACACGCCGCTCGAACGGCGCCTCGCGCTGACGCGCGGCTGCCTCGAGGTGATGGCGCGCCATCCGCCCGCGGCGCTGCTCGTGCAGACCCGGAGCCCGCTCGTGCTGCGCGACGTCGCGCTCTTGCGGCGCCTCCCGCGCGTCGGCGTGAGCCTGACGGTCACGACGGCCGACGAGACCGTGCGGCGCGCCTTCGAGCCCGACTCGCCCCGCGTCGCGCGGCGCATCGCCACCCTCGCGGCGCTGCGCGCGGCCGGCCTCCGCGTGCAGGCCGCCGTCGCGCCCCTGCTGCCGGGCGACCCGGCCCGGCTCGCCGAACTGCTCGACCCGGTGGTGGACCGGGTCGTGGTGGACGACTTCTTCCGCGGCGACGGGGCGGGCGGCCGGCGCAGCGGTGCTGCGCTGAAAGCGCTGCGGGAACAGGGGCTTGGCCGCTGGGCCGAGCCGGGCTACGGCGCCGAGGCGACGGCCGTCCTGCGCCGCGCGCTCGGCCCCGAGCGCGTGGTCGAGTCGCAGGCCGGGTTCAACGACACGAGCTGGCTCGATTGACAGCGTGACACATGGTGATACAACGGTGGGGTCGCGCCCGGAGGATCCCATGACCACGGACGAGCCCACCCGCGAGCGCAAGGAACGCGTCCTCCACACCCGCATCTCGGAGCAGCTGGCCGAGGAGATCCGCGCCATCGCCGACGACCTGCGCGTGCCCGTCTCGAACCTGGTGCGCAACGTGCTCGAGGAGGCGTTCGACGCCGTCGAGCGCGTGAGCGGCGACGTGAGCAGCCTGATGGACGACGTGATCGAGGAGGCCGAGCTCGCGAGCCAGCGCTACCGGCGCTACCGCGATCGCGTGCGCGAGCGCGCACGGGCCCGCGCCGGGGAGGCGCGGGCGGCGGCGCCGGCCGCGCCCGCGGCGCCGGCGGCCCCTCTCGACGACCCGCTCGCTCGCGTCGTGGCGTGGCAGCCGGTCGTGCTGGCGGCGTCGCGGCGTTGCGCGCGCACCGGCCGCGAGCTCCGGCCCGGCGAGCGCGCCTACCTCGGCCTCGGCGACACCGGCCCGCTCGGCGTCTACGTCGCGGAGCAGGCGATCGACCGCCCGGCCTGAGCCGCGTGAAGCTCGCCGACCTCGGAACGCCCACGCTCGTCGCCGACGCGGACGCGCTCGACGCGAACCTGCGCACGATGAGCGCGGCGCTGCCGGGCGCGCGGCTCCGCCCGCACGTGAAGGCGCACAAGTCCACGGCGCTCGCCAAGCGGCAGGCCGCGCTCGGCCACCGCGCCTTCACCTGCGCCACGGTGCGCGAGATGGAGGGCATGGCGGCCGCCGGCCTCGGCGACGACCTGCTGCTCGCGAACGAGGTGCTCGACGCGCGCCGGCTCGGCGCGCTCGATGCGCGCGTGACGGTTGCCGTGGACTCGGAGGCGACGATCGAGGCCGCTTGGCGGGGGGGCGTGCGCGAGGTGCTGATCGACGTGAACGTCGGGCTGCCGCGCTGCGGCTGCGCGCCCGAGGCTGCCGGCCGACTCGCCGAGCTCGCGCGCAAGCGCGGCCTCGGCGTGCGCGGGGTGATGGGCTACGAGGGGCACCTGATGGGCGTCGAGGATCGCGCGAAGCGCGACGGCGCCACCGGCGAGGCCATGGCGCTGCTCGCGCGGGCGCACGCCGACGTGGGCGGCGACGTGATCTCCGCCGGCGGCACCGGCACCTACGACACGAACCGCGTCGCCACCGAGATCCAGGCCGGCTCCTACGTCCTCATGGATGTGGCCTACGCGAAGCTCGGGCTGCCGTTCCGGCAGGCGCTGTTCCTGCTCGGCACGGTGATCTCGGTGGGCTCCGCCTACGCGGTCGCCGACGTCGGGCTGAAGGCGCTCGGCATGGACCACGGCAACCCGGCCATCGCAGGCGCCAAGGTGTGGTTCTGCTCCGACGAGCACGTCACCTTCGCGAGCGAGGCGGGCGTGCGCGTCGGCGAGCGCGTGCGCGTCTGGCCCGCGCACGTGGATCCCACGGTCGCGTACCACGAGCGCATCCACCTCGTGCGCGGCGACGAGGTGGTGGGCGAGCTGCCGGTGGACCTCCGAGGCTGGTGAGCCTCGGGCAAGCGCCGCTTCCGCGGCGCTTGCTCAATGAGAGCCGATCGGGTCGACGAACACGAAGCGCACGGGCTTCGTGAGCAGGTGATCGACCGGGAGCTTCCACTGGGTCGGGTTCACGGCCAGCGTCATCAGCTCGGCCGGCACCCAGAGCGTGGCGCTCATCATGAGGCCGATCAGACCGATCGGGCGCATCACGAGCACGTCCACCATCGGGTGGGCGTACGCGGAGTCGACCCGGTCGACCCGCTCGTTGGTGACGGCGGAGGCCGGGGCCGCGACGAGGGCGGCGACGGCGAAGGCGGCAAGGAAACGGCGGACGGAGCGCATGAGTCCCTCCGAGGGGGTTGAAGTCGGATATCGAATCGGCCGGAAGCGGCTCGAACTGAAGCCCCCCGGGCCCGTTCCGCCGGAGCGGCGGGTTCATGCCCGTGCAAGAGAGAGGGCAAGTGCGAGACTCCGCGGTCATGCCTGCTTCCGCCGAGCGGCCGGGGCCGCTCCGCATCGCGATCGTGCTGTGCTTCGTCGCACTCGCGCTGTCCCTCGTCGGGAGCGCCCACTGGTACATCGCCCAGCGGCTCGTGATCGACCCCGGGTTCGAGGGGCCGTTGCGCACGCTCGGGCTCGCCGCCATCACGTTGCTCGGGGTGGGCGCGGTGCTGACCCCGGGCCTCGAGCGCTGGCTCGCGCCGCCCGCGCTGCGCATCGTCGCCTTCCCGTTCCTGCTCTGGATGGGCGTGTTCTGGCTCGCCCTCGTCGCGCTCGCGTTCTCGGACCTCGTGCTCGGCCTGATGGGCGCCAGCGCGGAGGACGTCTCGGTGCCGCGTGCGGCGTTCGTGGGCGCCGGCGTCGCGGCCGCCGCGGGACTCGCCCTCCGGAACGGACTGCGCGTGCCGGCGGTGCGGCGCGTCGAGATCGAGCTCGCGCGCTGGCCCCGCAAGCTCGACGGCTTCCGCATCGTCCAGATCAGCGACATCCACATCGGTCCGGTGCTGGGCCGCGGCTTCGCGGCGGCGCTGACGGAGCGCGTGAACGCGCTCGCGCCCGATCTCGTGGCCGTGACCGGCGACCTCGTCGACGGGCCGGTCGAGATGCTCCGCGCCGACGTCGAGCCCTTCGCCGCGCTGCGCGGGCGGCACGGCGTGTTCTTCGTGACGGGCAACCACGACGTCTACTCGGGCGGCGAGCCGTGGGTCGATCGCGTCCGCGAGCTCGGCATGGAGCCGCTGCGCAATCGGCGCGTGGCAATCGGCGGCGCCGACGGCTTCGATCTCGCCGGCGTCGACGACCACCGCGGCGACTGGGTGCGCGGCTCGAGCGAGGATCTCGGCGCCGCGCTCGCCGGCCGCGACCCCGCGCGCGCCCTCGTGCTGCTCGCGCACGATCCCGGCAGCTTCCGCCGCGCGGCGGCCGCGGGCGTGGACCTCCAGCTCTCCGGCCACACGCACGGCGGGCAGATCTGGCCGTTCAACTTCCTGGTGAGGCTCGCAGTGCCCTGGGTGGCCGGGCTGCACCGGGTCGGGGCGAGCCAGCTCTACGTGAGCCGCGGCTCGGGCTTCTGGGGGCCGCCGATGCGCCTGCTCGCGCCCGCGGAGATCGGCGAGATCGTGCTGCGCTCCCCCGGGGGCAAGGACTGATCTTTCCTGCCACCTGCCGGGCCGGCGGGCCACCTCCAAGAGGGAACTCGCGCTCCCCAGGAGAGGCCCATGACGAGCCCGGTTGCGGAATGGCTGGCCCCCGTCCTGTCGCTGCCCGGCCGCGGCTGGCGTACGGCGCCCGAGACCGCGCCGGAGCCCCGGCGGCGCGAGGACCCGATGCACCGCTGGTACCGCGAGTCGCGGCTCGGCGGCTACACCGACATCGACGGCACGGTCGCCTTCTACGGCCGCGTGCGAGCCCTCTTGCCCGAGCACGGCGTCGTCGCCGACGTGGGCTGCGGGCGCGGCGCGGCGTTCGACGATCCGGTCGCGTTCCGCCGCGAGCTGCGCACGCTGCGCGGCCACGCCGGGCGCGTGGTCGGCATCGACGTGGATCCGGGCGCCGCGGGCAACCCGTTCCTCGACGAGTTCCGGCAGATGCCGGCGACCGGGGCCTTCCCGCTGGCCGATGGCGAGTGCGACCTGGTCGTGAGCGACTTCGTGCTCGAGCACGTCCAGGATCCCGCCTTCTTCCTGTCCGAGTGCCGCCGCGTCCTCAAGCCCGGCGGGCGCATCGCGCTCCGCACCACGAACGCGCTCGGCTACGTCGGGCTCGTCTCCCGCCTCGTGCCGAACCGCCGCCACGCGAAGGTGGTGGCGCGCGCGCAGGACCACCGTCTCGCGCAGGACGTGTTCCCGACGGCGTACCGCTGCAACACGACGCGGCGGCTCCGCAAGGCGTTGTCGCAGGCGGGCTTCGAGGCCGTCGTCTACGGCTTCGAATCCGAGCCGCGCTACTTCGAGTTCTCGCGGTTCCTGTACGCCCTGGCCGTGATGCACCAGCGCTTCGTGCCGCGCGCGTTCCGGCTCAGCCTGTTCGCCTTCGGCGAGAAGGCCTAGCTCCTCAGACCTTCAGGCGCCGGAACTTCGGGGGCCGCTTCTCGAGGTACGAGTTCACGCCTTCCGGGAAGTCGGAGCGCTCGAAGCTCTCCGTCATCAGGCGGATCGACTCGTCGAGCGAGGGCCCGAGGTCGGCCTCGAGGCGCTCGTAGACCTGCCGCTTGATCACCGCCATCGACTTCGGCGAGACGTTGTCGGCGAGCTCCTTCACGTAGGCGCGGACGAAGGGCAGCAGCTCGTCGTGCGGCAGCGTGCGGTTCACGAGCCCGATGCGCTCGGCTTCGGCCGCGTCCATGCGGCGCGCCGAGAACAGCAGGTCGAGCGCGTGCGCGTGGCCGACGAGACGGGGCAGGGTCCAGCCGATCCCCCACTCCGCGATCAGGCCGCGGCGCGAGAACGCGGTGGAGAACACGGCCCGGTCGGAGGCGAAGCGCAGGTCGGCGAAGCACATCACCGCGAAGCCGAGGCCGGCGCAGGGGCCGTTGACCGCCGCGATCACGGGCTTCCGCACGGAGAAGAGATAGGCGTACGGGCCGGTGAAGTTCGGCCCCATGCTGGCGTCGCCGGGGTGGGCCTCGAGGTTCGCGCCTTCGCCGTAGCCCTTGCCCTCGCCGATCGCCTTCAAGCCCGCGAGGTCGGCGCCCGCGCAGAAGCCGCGTCCCGCGCCCGTGAGCACGATCGCCACCACGCGCTCGTCCGCCTCCGCCTGCGCCACCGCGTGCTTCAGCTCGTCGGTCATGCGATTCGTCATCGCGTTGAGGCGATCGGGCCGATCGAAGGTGATCGTCGCGATCGGGTCCTCGACCTCGTAGCGAAGCTCCTGGTACACGCGGCCTCCTCCTCGTCGGGTCCGGGGCGGAAGCTAGCGCGGCCTCACAGCTCGAAGCGCTTCACCTGCTCCGCGACGAAGCGCCCGAGCAGCTGGTGCAGCTCGGGTTCGACGGCGACGAACTCGAGGCCCATGCCGAAGTCCCGCCAGCTCGCCGTGTTCGGGCCGGTGCGCCAGACCACGCGCGCCGCGACGGCGCACTCGCGCTCCAGGAGCGTGAAGTGGAGCACGACGAGGGTGCTCGGCGCGGGCGGGCCCATCAGGGCGACGAATGCGCCGCGCACGGAGAGGTCGGCGAGCCGGCCGCGGCGGCGGCGGCCGTCGAGCTCGACGTCCACCGCGAGCTCGCAGGGCACGCGGGGGTCGCGCCGCAACTCGCTCGGGTCGGTGTCGGAGAGCACGCGCGCCACCACGTGGCGCAGCTCGTGCGCCTGGTACGGCACGCGCAGGCACAGGCGGAGGCCCTCGGCGCGGAGCGCCTCGCTCTCCGCGGGAGTCGGGTCGCCCACCGCCACCACGCTCGCCACCGGCAGTGCGAGCGGCTGGAGCACGCGCTTGCGCAGCGCGGGAAGCCGCGCCGCCAGCTCCGTCGCCGGCAGCAGCAGCGCCCCCACCTGGCTCCGGTATTCGCGCGAGAGCAGCACGAGCTCGTCGAGGTCGGTGGTGTAGAGCGGCCGCAAGCCGAGCGAGATGAGCAGCAACGACAGGTCGCCGAGGGCGTGGGCCTCGGAGTCGAAGATGAGCGCGGCGCGTTCGTACACGACCGTCATCCCGCGGTGCGCACCGGCAGCCAGACGCGGAACTCCGTGCCGACGCCGAGCTGCGAGCTCACTTCGATCTGTCCATCGTGCTCTTCGACGATGCGGAAGGCGATCGCGAGACCGAGCCCGGTACCGACGCCCACCGGCTTCGTGGTGAAGAACGGGTCGAAGATGCGGTCCAGGTGCTCCGGCGCGATGCCGTTGCCGTCGTCGCGGAACGAGAGCTGCACGCCGCCCTCGCGCAGCTCGCCGCTCACGCGGATGTGCCCGCCCTCCGCGACCGCCTGCCCCGCGTTCACGAGGAGGTTCAGGAACAGCTGCTTGAGGCGCTGCGGCTCGCACTCGAGCGAAGGCAGGCCTTCGCACGCGATCAGCACCTCCGCGCCACGCGGCGTCTGCAGGCGCGCCACGCGGGCCGACTGCTCGATCAGATCGTTCAGGTCGACGACCGGGCGCCCGCCGCTGCCCGCATGGGAGAATTCGCGCACGTCGCGCACGATCCCCGCCGCGCGGTCCATGCCCTCGAGCGACTCCTCGACGATCTCCTCGGCCTCCGCCAGCACGGGCACGACGGTGGGCGGCCCGCCCGCGAGCTCCTTGCGCAGCGTGTCGACGTGCTCGCGCAGCACCGACAGGTTCGCGCGCACGTAGGCGATCGGGTTGTTCAGCTCGTGCGCGATGCCCGCTGCGAGCTCGCCCACGGCCGCCATCCGGCCCGACGTGAGCAGGCGGCTGCGCAGAGCCACCACCTCGCGCAGGTCGCGCACGATCAGCACGAGCCCGCTCGAGCCTCCGCGCTTGTCGAGGTTCAGCAGCGTGGATACGGACACGTCCACGGGCGCGGCCTGGGGCGGCAGCAGCCGGCACTCGAGGTCGCGCAGCTCGCGCGGCGGATCGAACACGTCCACCGAGAGGAAGGGGCCGAAGGGCTCGCCCGCGAGCAGCTCGGGCGGCACGCCGAGCAGCGCGGCCAGGCGCTCGTTCACCGCGCGCACGCGGCCGCTCAGCGACAGCGACGCCATGCCGTCGGGCAGGGTGTGGAGCACACGCGTCGTGAGGCCCTCCGGCACGAGGATCGAGTCGCCGTAGCGGACGAAGCTCCACACGTGCACGCCGCCGATCAGCGCGAGCGAGAGCGTGCCGAGGCGCGGCACGGAGTAGACGTCGAGCAGAGGCAGCAGCACGTCCGTGATGGACGCCACGAACAGCGGCACGCCGATCGCGATGCGCACGGCGGTGAGGCGGCGGCGCTCGTCCGCGGCCAGCCCGCCCCGGCGCCAGCCGAGCACGAGCCCCGCGGCGACGCTGCCGCCGGTGACGATGTACTGCACCGGCATGATGGGCCCGGGGCTCGGCGACCAGCCCCACCAGCAGGGGCGGACGCCCGCGACCAGCATCGTGCTCGTGAACGCGGCCGCGAGCAGGAGCAGGCAGCTCGCGTAGAGCAGGCTCACCCAGGCGCGCACCAGCGCGGTGTCGCGGTCGCGCGCGAGGACCAGCGCGTGGAAGGCGATCGGACCGATCGGCACCCAGCCGAGCGCGGAGGCGCGGACCCAGGCGAATGCGGCCTCCGGCGAGGTGGCGAGGTTCCAGCCGATCTCGCAGAAGGCCCAGATGGCGGCGCACGCCGACACGCCCGCGATCGGCCACACGCGGCGATTGCCGGGGTCGCGCAAGAGTACTGCCAGCGCTGTGGCAGCGGAGACTGTGCATGCCAGGATCGGCACCACGACATAGGGGTGCATGAGCGGAAATATCGGCAGGCCCGGCCTCCGACTTTCGCTAGCCTGCGTCCCTCATGCCCCCCTCCGCGCGAGAGCACATCGAGGTGCGCGGCGCCGCCGAGCACAACCTGAAGCGGATCGATGCGCGGATCCCGAAGCAGCGCCTCGTGGTGTTCACCGGGCCGTCGGGCTCCGGCAAGTCGAGCCTGGCCTTCGACACGCTCTACGCGGAGGGCCAGCGGCGCTACGTCGAGTCCCTCTCCGCCTACGCCCGCCAGTTCCTCGGGCAGATGGAGAAGCCGAAGGTCGATCACATCCGCGGCCTCTCGCCGACCATCTCGATCGAGCAGAAGGCGGCCAGCAACAACCCGCGCTCGACCGTCGGCACCATCACCGAGATCCACGACTACCTGCGCGTGCTCTGGGCGCGGATCGGCCGCCAGCACTGCCACCGCTGCGGCCGGCCGGTGGAGCGGCTCTCGGCGGCGGAGATCAGCGAGCGCCTGCGCGGGCAGCCGGCCGGCGCGCGCTTCCTGCTCCTCGCCCGGCTGATCGACAACCGCAAGGGCGAGCATCGCGAAGTGCTCTCCGAGGCGGTGGCCGAGGGCTTCGGCCGCTTCCGCATCGACGGGGCGATCGTGCGCGGGGACGAGCTGCCCGCGCTCGACAAGAAGAAGAAGCACACCATCGACGTGGTGGTCGACCGCCTGGCGGTGCCGGACGGCGCGGACGCCGGCTTCGCGACGCGCCTCTCCGATTCCGTCGAGACGGCGCTCAAGAAGGGGAAGGGCCTGCTCATCGCCGACTTCGGCGGCGGCGACGAGCGGCTCTACTCCGAGCAGCTCCACTGCCACGTCTGCGACCTCGGCTTCCCCGAGCTCTCGCCGCAGAGCTTCTCCTTCAACTCCCCGCTCGGGATGTGCCCCGACTGCAACGGGCTCGGCACCAAGCCGGAGATGGATCCGGCGCTCGTCGTGCCCGACCCGAGCAAGAGCGTGAACGAGGGCGCGATCGCGCCGTACGCCAGCGTGATCGGGAAGTCCGAGAGCTGGACCGGCTCGCTGATCCACAACCTCGCGCGCACCTACAAGATCGACTTCGACAAGCCCTGGCAGGAGCTGTCCAAGAAGCACCGCGAGCTGCTGCTCCACGGCACCGGCGGCGAGCGGATCGCCCACTCCGTCAAGTTCGCGACCGGCAAGATCGAATTCGAACGCGCCTTCGAGGGCGTGCTGAACGAGCTCTACCGCCGCTTCCGCCAGACGAAATCCGAGGGCATGCGCCGCTGGTACATGCAGTACCTGTCCGAGACGGATTGCTCGGCCTGCGGCGGGCGGCGGCTGCGGCCGGAGTCGTGCGCGGTGAACCTCGACGGCCGCTCGCTGCCCGAGATCGCCGCCAGCACCATCGAGGAGACTCGCGCATGGCTGCGCGCGCTCGCGCTCGACGCGAACGCGCGGCGCATCGCGGAGGAGGTGCTGAAGGAGATCCACGCGCGCCTCGGCTTCCTGTCGGACGTCGGCCTCGGCTATCTCACGCTCGACCGCCCGGGCCCGTCCCTGTCGGGCGGCGAGAGCCAGCGCATCCGCCTCGCGAGCCAGATCGGCAGCGAGCTGACGGGCGTGCTCTACGTCCTCGACGAGCCCTCGATCGGTCTGCACCAGCGCGACAACGGGCGCCTGCTGCGCACACTCGAGCGGCTGCGCGACCTCGGCAACAGCGTGATCGTGGTGGAGCACGACCAGGAGACGATCGAGTCCGCGGACTGGGTGCTCGACTTCGGCCCCGGCGCCGGCGTGCACGGCGGCGAGATCGTAGCGGCCGGCACGCCGGCGCAGATCCAGCGCGCGAAGCGCTCGCTCACCGGGAAGTACCTGTCCGGGAAGCTCCGCATCGAGACGCCGCAGGCGCGGCGCAAGGGCTCGGGCAAGAAGCTCCGCGTCGAGGGCGCCCGCGAGCACAACCTCCGGGACCTCGCGATCGACTTCCCGCTCGAGACGATGATCGCGGTGACGGGCGTGTCGGGGGCCGGCAAGAGCACGCTCGTGAACTCGATCCTGTATCCGGCGCTGCGGCGCGCGCTCCACGCCAGTCACGACGTGCCGGGCGAGCACACGCGCGTGATGGGCGTCGGCCACGTGGACAAGGTGATCGACATCGACCAGCGCCCGATCGGGCGGACGCCCCGCAGCAACCCCGCCACGTACACGAAGGTGTTCGACGAGATCCGCTCGGTGTTCGCGGGCACCGCCGAGGCGCGCGCCTTCGGGTACAAGCCGGGCCGCTTCTCGTTCAACGTGAAGGGCGGGCGCTGCGAGGCGTGCGAAGGCGACGGCGTGAAACGCATCGAGATGCACTTTCTCGCCGACGTGTTCGTGCCGTGCGAGGTGTGCAAGGGCCAGCGCTTCAACGAGGCCACCCTGCGCGTGCGCTTCAAGGGGCTGAACGTCGCGGAGGTGCTCGACCTGTCGGTGGACGAGGCGCTCGTGGTGTTCGAGCACCAGCCGGCAGTAATCGCGGGCATCCGCACGCTCGCCGAGGTCGGCCTCGGCTACCTGAAGCTCGGCCAGCCGTCGCCGACCCTGTCGGGCGGCGAGGCCCAGCGCATCAAGCTCTCGCGCGAGCTGTCGCGCACCGCCACCGGGCGCACCGTCTACATCCTCGACGAGCCCACCACGGGGCTCCACTTCGAGGACCTGCGGAAGCTGCTCGCCGTGCTCGACCGGCTGGTCGAGGCCGGCAACACCGTCATCGTGATCGAGCACAACCTCGACGTCATCCGCTGCGCGGACTGGGTCATCGATCTCGGTCCCGAGGGTGGTGGCGGCGGCGGGCGGCTGATCGCCGCCGGCACGCCGGAAGAGGTGGCCAAGTGCGGGGAGAGCTACACGGGCAAGTACCTGAAGAAGGTGCTGTAGCCGCGTGGCCTCAAGGCGTGTCGGTTGCACGCCGATGCTCTTCTCCGGATGTCCTCAGTGCCTTCGATCAAGGGCTCGGTCTTCTCCGGCGTGGTGGACGACGTCAAGAAGCTGCTCGCCAGCGGCCGCGCTTCGCGGCGGGACGCGGCGCGCTGGCTCCAACCGGGCGACTTCGCGCTTCTCGAGACGCCGATCGTGATCTCGAGCTGGTACGACATCCAGGCTTACGCGCGGATGGGCGAGCTGCTGCGCGAGATCGAGGGCGAGGGCTCGAACGAGTACCTGCGGAACGTCGGCCGCCAGACCGCGCGGCGGCTGCTCGACGCCGGTCTCTACTCGCAGCTCGAGTACCTGCACCGCACCGAGGTGGCGAACGCGATCACCGGACCGGAGCGTGTCTCCGCCTTCGGCCGCGACCTGCGCCTGCTCACGACACTCAGCGCCAGCATCCTCAACTTCTCGCGCTGGACAGCGCGTCCCGACCCCCAGCAGGCGGCGCGCTATCGGATCGAGGTGACGGAGGCGAAGGACTTCCCCGAGGTGCTCGCGTGGCGCTCGGACGGCTTCGTCAACGAGATGGCCAACCAGCACGGCGATCCCGACATGTGGACCTGGGAGCGCGTCGCGGCGGATCGCATCGTGTTCCGGATGATCCGCGACGTCTGAGCGCGCTACGCTGCGCCCAGCTTGGGCGCCGTCGACCGACTCGTCGCGATCATGGCGAAGCTGCGCGATCCCGAGGGCGGCTGCCCCTGGGACCTCGAGCAGGACTTCGCGTCCATCGCCCCGTACACGCTCGAAGAGGCGTACGAAGTGGAAGACGCGATCCGCCGCGGCGACATGCCGGGCCTCGCGGACGAGCTGGGCGACCTGCTGCTCCAGGTGGTCTTCCACGCTCGCATGGCGGAGGAGGCCGGGCACTTCGCGTTCGGCGACGTGGTGGAGGCGATCTGCGCGAAGCTCGTGCGGCGCCATCCGCACGTGTTCGGCGACGCGAAGGTCGAGAGCAGCGCGGCGCAGACGGAGAGCTGGGAGGCGATCAAGGCGGCGGAGCGGGCGGAGGCGGGCCGGCCCGCGGATCCGCTCGACGAGGTGCCGCTCGCGCTGCCCGCGCTCGCGCGCGCGGCGAAGCTGCAGCGGCGCGCGGTGCGCGCCGGGCTCGGCTCGCTCCCCGAGCCGGGCGACGAGAAGCTCGACGCCGGCACGCTCGGCGACCGCCTGTTCGAGCTCGTGGCGCTCGCGAACCACGCCGGCCTCGACCCCGAGCAGGCGCTCCGCGACGCGAACGCCCGCTTCATCGCGAGGGTGCGCGGCGGGAAGAGCCGGAGCTGATCGAGTAACGTGGTCGTCCACCACTCCGAGTAGGAGCCCCGATGTCCCGACGCGACCAGATCCGCATGACCGACCCCGAGCTCGAGAAGTTCCTCGGCGAGGCGCAGACCATCATCATCAACTCGGTCGGCCCGGGCGGCTATCCGCATCCGATGCCGATGTGGTTCGGCATCGAGGACGACGGCAGCGTGGTGATGACCACCTTCACCAAGAGCCAGAAGATCCGGAACATCGAGCGCGATCCGCGCGTGAGCCTGCTCGCCGAGAGCGGCACGGTCTACGCCGAGCTGCGCGGCGTCGTGATCTACGGCAAGGCCGAGCTGGTGCGGGAGCACGAGAAGATCCTCGACATCCTCGCGAAGGTGACCGCCAAGAACGCCGGGGGCGCGGGCAACGCGCCCGAGCCGGGCGCGCTCCGCAAGGCGCTGATGGGCACCGTGCCCAAGCGCACCGGCATCCGCATCCGCCGCGAGAAGGTCGTGTCGTGGGACCACAGCAAGCTCGGCGGGGTGTACTAGCAGGGGGAGCCATGGCAGCCGCGGTCGCGGGCCTTCCTTCCGAGCGCTTCGAGGCGAAGCGCGACGCCTGGCTGGTGGCGCTGCTGTGGGGCGCCTCGCTCGTCGACGTCGGAGTGGCGGCGTGGCTGCTGGCCGGCGCCGAGCCGGGCGCGGCGTTCGTGGCGCCGCTGCTGCTCGTCGTGGCGGTGTTCCAACTCCACGCGCTCTACTCCGTCGAGTACACCTTCGACGGGCCCGACCTCCGCCTGCGCGCGTCGTTCGTGCGCTGGCGCGTGCCGCTCGCCGCGATCGACGCGATCGAGCCCACGCGGAGCCCGCTCTCCGGCCCCGCGCCCTCCCTCGATCGGCTCGAGATCCAGTACGGCCCGAAGCGCATGCGGATCTCGCCCGCCGACAAGACGGGCTTCCTCCGCGCGCTCGTGCAGCGGGCACCGCAGCTCGAGCTGAGCGGCGAGAAAGCGCAGCGGCGGAGCCAGCGCTCCTAGGAGGCGCCCAGCAACACGCTCGTGAGCCTCGGATGCCTCAGCGCCAGGCCGCCCCACACGAACACGGCGACGTAGACGGGAAAGAGCGTGTGCGTCGCCAGCGGGCTCCCGACGCGGAAGTGCGTCGCGACCGCCCCCCCGAGGTAGGCCGCGAGGTAGATGGCCCCGAGGACCGACGTCTTCGGGATGGCATAGAGCACGACGCCGAGCAGGAGCATCACGCCGATCGGGAAGACGGCGCTCTCCGGATAGCCGAGCTTCGTGCTGCCTTCGATGACCGGCGCGACCTTCATCAGCTTGGCGCTGGCATCGAAGAGCAGGAACGCGACGGCGATTCCACTCAGGACGCGCCCGACCCAGACGGTGACGGAAACCGATTCCATGCGACTCCTCGGGGCGCGCGCGCAGGAGCCTGCCCGGCGCGGAGTCAGGCCGCTTGAACGGACTGGCTACGGCGAATCGCGGAAGGCGTCGTCCCCAGCATGGCTCGAAAGCTCCGCGCCATGTGAGCCGCGTCCGCGAAGCCCGCGACGTGCGCAGCGTCGGACGAGGAGGCGCCCGTCGCGAGCACCAGGGCGGCGCGCTCCAGCTTCAGCCACCTGAGATAGGGCCGGAGCGGGATGCCGACCTGCTCGGTGAACACGTGCATGAAGCGCGACGGAGACAGCCTCGCCACCGCGGCCAGCGCTTCGAGGGATTCGTCGCTGTGCGGTCCGCTGCTTCGCAGATGCCGCAGCACCTTCCGGACCGCCGGATGGCGCAGCGCGGGCCGCGCATCCCCGATCCCGAGCTCGGCGAAGGCGCGCACCGCGCCGTCGGTCAGCTCGGCGCGAGTGCGCGACGAGCGAAGGATGGCGCAACTCCGATCGGCGATCTCGGGCTCGAGGATCTCGACCCCGTCGGAACGCCGCGCGGCGAGGCGCGAGCCGAGCTCCGACTCGGGCTCGACGAAGATGACGAGCACCTCGCTGCCGTCGGCGTCGGCGGCGTGGGGGACATCCGGACGGGTGAGCACCGCGTGGGCGCGGGCGGGCCGTGCGGTCGCCGCAGCCCGGATGCGGAGGGGTCCGTCGAGCCCGACCATCAGGTGCCAGGCGTGGTGCGAGTGGAGGCTGGTCCGCATCCCGGTTCCCCGCACGACGAACACCGGCGGCCAGGGCGAGATCGCCCCCTGTTCGTTCCGCAGCGTCGCCGGGCTCGGGGGGAGCAGCACGGCGCTTCACCATGGGAAATCGCCTCACGAACTGCAAGCGGGCCCTACTCGCTGGTCGGACCGCTGAAGCGCGGCGCCCGCTTCTCCTTGTGCGAGGCCAGCCCCTCCGCGGCGTCGGGGCCGCTGAGGCCGTAGAACTCGAGGGCGAGCGAGGCGTCGAACGCGGGCGCCATCGCGCGGTACCAGTGGTTCAGCGTGTGCTTCGTCCAGCGGATCGCGCTCTGCGCGCCGTGCGCGAGGTTCTGCGCCACCGCGAGCGCCTTCGCGTGGAGCTCTTCCTCGGTGTCCACCACGAGCGAGACGAGGCCGATGCGCTCGGCCTCCTCGCCCGAGAGCGTCTCGCAGGTGAGCAGGTAGTACTTCGCCTTCGCCATGCCGCAGAGCAGCGGCCAGCAGATCGCGGCGTGGTCGCCCGCGGCCACGCCGAGGCGGGTGTGCCCGTCGATGATGCGCGCCTTCTTCGTCGCGATCGACACGTCGGCGAGCAGCCCGCACACGAGCCCCGCGCCGACGGCCGGCCCGTGCATGGCCGAGACGATCGGCTTGCTGCAGTTGATGACGTTGAGCACGATGTCGCGCGCCTCGCGCAGCACGCGCGTGCGCATGGCGTAGTCGCCGATCATGTGGTCGATCAGCTCGAAGCTGCCGCCCGCGGAGAAGGCCCTGCCGGCGCCGCACAGGATCGCGACGCGCGTGTCGGGGTCGCGGTCCACCGCGAGCCAGACGTCGGCGAGGTCGCGGTGCATGCGTTGGTTCACCGCGTTGAGGCCCGGTGCGTCCAGCACGATGCGCAGGATGCCCGCCTCGGGGCGCTCGAAGCGCAGGCTCGGAAACTCGGCGTAGCGATCGCTCATCCTCGTTCTCCTCTTGGGGACGTTCTTTGACTTGTTGACTCGTTGCCCCAGGGCTGGGACGCTGAACGAGTCAACAAGTCAAAGAACGTCCCCGCTCGAGGCGCGCGATTCTCAGAGCATGGTGAGGCCGCCGCTCACGGAGAGGGTCTGGCCGGTGATGTAGGCGGCGTCGTCGCCGGCCAGGAAGACGACCGCGGCGGCGACGTCTTCCGGGCGGCCCAGGCGGCGCAGTGGGATCGCGCGCGCGAGCGAGGCGTGCAGCTTCTCGTCGTAGTCGCGCACCTGCTCGAGCAGCGCGGTGTCGGTGGGCCCGGGGCAGACGCAGTTCACGGTCACGCCGTGTCGCGCCACCTCGCGCGCGAGCGTCTTGGTGAAGGCGATGAGGCCGCCCTTGGTGGCCGAGTAGACGGCTTCGGCCGACGAGCCCACGCGCCCCGCGTCCGAGCCGATGTTGACGATGCGGCCGCGCTCGCGCGCGATCATGCCATCCAGCACGGCACGCGTCGCGAGCAGCGCGCCTCGGAGGTTCACCGCCCAGAGCCGGTCCCAGTCGTCTTCGCGGCTCTCGAGGAAGGGCCCGATCACGTCGATGCCGGCGTTGTTCACGAGCACGTCGATCGGACCGAGCCGCGCCTCCGCCTCGGCCACCGCCGCGCGCACGGAGCGCGCGTCGGACACGTCGAGCGCGAGCCCCAGCGCGCGTGGGCCGAGCGCGCCGGCGGTCTCCTTCACGCTCGCCTCCGCCACGTCGCCGAGCGCGACCGCAGCGCCGGCGGCGGCCGCGGCGCGAGCGATGCCCGCACCGATGCCGCGCGCCGCGCCCGTCACGAGCACCACCTTGCCGGCGAGCGTCACTCTCGGAAGGCCTCGCTCTCGAGCGACACGGGCGGCGGCGTCACCCAGTCCACGTAGATGGGCGAGGACCAGGCGCGCTCCTCCGTCTCGGCCAGGCACCCGTCCGACTCCGGAGTGCGCCAATCGCCCCAGCACGGGTTCATCGACACGCAGTTGCCCTCGGCGTCGTAGGTGCAGCGCAGGTTCGCCGCGTTCACGGCCTCGCTCTTCGCTTCGATGGCGCGCGCGTAGTAGACGGCGTCGCGCCCGAGCCCCGGGAAGTCGGGGTCGTCGAAGCTCGCCCGGCAGCCGTTCTGGTCGGGCGGGCAGTGGAAGGTCTTCCACGGGTCCTCGACGAGGGGCTCGACGGGCTCGCCCTTCTGGAGCTGCGGGCGGATGCGCACGACCTCGATCCGCGTGATCACGCGGCGCTGGTCGCTCGGGTGGTAGCACTCGCCCTTGCACAGGTACTCGATGCGCTCCGGCGAGAGCGCGCCGGTGCTGAACTCGGGGCAGCCGGGCTTCTGCTCGAAGGAGCCGACGGCGCGCACCTCGAAGCGCGGCGCCTCGCCCAGCGCGACCTCGGAGCCCATCGGCGCTCGCGTCTCTCCGTCCGGCGGGTTCACGAGATCGAACCAGAGCAGGATGCGCGGGCCGCTCGTGCCGTAGGTCTCCTTCTTCTGGAGCGCGTTCCACACGCCGTCGCGCGTGCGGCTCTCGGCGTGCACCGCGACGAGACCGCCGGTGAGCCAGAACGAGTTCTGGCGCTCGGTCTCGGCGATGCGGAAGGCGCCCATGCCGCGCACCTGCGTCGGGTCGAAGGTGCGCGGCTCGCGCGCCGGCGCCTCGGGCTCGCCGGACAGCATGCGCGCCTGCTCCGCGCTCTTGGCGCCGCGCTGCTCCGTCATCTCCGTGCGCTCGTACTCCTTGTAGCCCGTGCCAGGCCGCGCGCTGTGCACGTCGCTCGATGCGATGAAGCCGAAGCGGAAGCGCTTCGGCCCCTCCGGCTCGTCGAAGTTCGTGAGCGCGGTGATGTACTGCACGGAGTTCTTCGGCCGGTAGTTGAACGCAGGCAGGAAGCAGTCGCGGCACTGTCCGGAGTCGAGCCAGTCGGCGCCGGTCTCGCCCGGCACCACCATCTTGCCCGCGAGGCCCGTCTGCGCGTACAGCTCGCGCGTACGCGCGGCGACGTCCTCGCACTCCGCATCGGCGCCACCCGCGTTCACGCAGCGCTGGCGCATGATCTCGCCCGCGCGCCAGCAAGACGGCAGGTAGTTGCGGCGCGGCTCCGGGCACTGCGCCGAGCCGTCCGCTGCCGTCTCGAGCGGCGTCCAGTCGCGGAACTCCTCGGAGTTGCCGTGGCCGGAGTACACCTCGATCAGCGTCTGGCGGCCCGGATCGTGCTCCGCGGAGGTGAGCTGCTTGTCCCACGACGAGTCGGGGGGCGTGTAGAAGCCCCACGTCGTACCGTGCGGGATCACGATACTCTCCATCCCCCACTGCGCGAGCTTCTCGAACAGCTCGCCGGGCGTCTCGGCGCTCTCGGAGCAGTCGGGCGGAAGCTGCTTCGTGTCGACGCCCTTCGCGCAGGGCGGCGTCTCGGCGATCTCGCGCGCGAAGGCGTCGAAGTCGTAGTAGCGCTGGCGCTCGGCGAAGTCGTACAGCACCGGCCCGACGCGCATGCCGAGCGGGATGTTGCCCAGCGTCGCCTTCGCAAAGCCGCCGGAGTCGATCACGCGCGCGGGCACCTGGTCGTCCTCGAGGTTCCGCAGCACCACGTTCTTGTGGCCGTAGTGCTTGTCCCCGGTCTGCCCGACCTGCGTCCATTCCCAGCCGAGGAATGCGATCACGTCCGGGTCGCCGGACGTGCCGGCCACCGCGTTGCACTCGCGGATCGTCTCCTTCGTCTCGCGCCACTTGCGCGGCGTGATCGCCTCGGAGTGGTCGTTGATCGACCAGAAGTCGAGCGAGGAGCAGAAGCGCGCGAAGTCGCACGCGTCGGCGAGCGGATGCGCGCCTTCGCCGCCCATCACGGGCAGCGTCCACAGGAAGGCGTCGGTCGAGTAGGTGGTGTGGACGTGGAGGTCGCCGAACAGGATCTGCTTGCTGCCGCCGCCGATCGACTGCGCGGCGCTCGCTTCGGCCGCCGCGCGGCCGGCCACGACGTCCGCCGGGATGGCTTGCCTCGTCAGCTCGCCCGGTCCGTAGAGCACGCCGTACCAGCCGAGCATGACGCCCGCGACGTAGAGGGCGGCCGCCACGAAGACGACGGCCAGGAGCAGCAAGAGAGCGCGCATGAATCCTCCTCTCGACGCGCGCCATGGTACGCCGCCGAGAGGGCGCTGCGAGCGTCAATCCGAGATGCCGACCACGTCGAGGCTGAGCGGGCCGTGCGCGCCGTACACCAGCGTCTGCTCGATGTCGGCCGTCTTCGACGGTCCGCTGATCCAGGTGACGTGATGACCCCGCAGCGCGGAGGCCGGCAGCGCGGCCCACGCGAGATGCAGATCCGGATGGATCGCGGCGACGGGCAGCAGCAGCACGAGGTGCTGGCACAGGAAGGGCAGGGCGCGGTGCGGCGCATCGCCTTCGAGCAGCGCCACCGCCGCGCAGTCGGCCGCGGCCGCGCGGCCGAGCGCCAGCGCCACGGCCACGTCGGCGAAGGCGTGCGGGGCCGCCGGCGCTCGCGCGCTCTCCCACGGCCCGCGGCCGGCGAGCTCCGCGGCGCTCGGCTCGGCGACCGCGCGCCCGCCGTCGGCGCGCCGG
>Ga0187892_10003142_pt1 | contig 30852 bp, 27 predicted proteins | sample MA1701073metaG_FD_139345 | JGI IMG/M metagenome (GOLD analysis project Ga0187892, IMG submission 139345) | Bio-ooze microbial communities from a basaltic lava cave in the Kipuka Kanohina Cave System on the Island of Hawaii, USA - MA170107-3 metaG ...
AAACACGAAATGCGCTCCCTGCTCGACCGAGGCTTTGCCCGTTTACGAAAGCGACCCGATTTGTTACTCAGCTTCTTTCATGCAGCACAGATCCCTGTTAGGCAACTCAGGTTAAGATGAATAGTATGTAAAACGCCGTTTCTGCCGTAAAGTTTTGACTTTGTCGCCTTGAAGTAAGGAGGATCAAGAAAAGTAAACACTTCCTCGCCTCCATTCGTCAGTAGTGCTCGATAATCTAAATGAGTTATCCTCACTCCTTCTAGTATCCGCCCTAATTTCGTGACGCGTTCAATGGAGGACTCCGTAAATCTGCTCTTGAAAGCTAGTTGCGAGTACCCGCCGGATTCAACGACGCCAGAGAATGTAATGCGATTTAGTACAAAGAAACGTATAGCCCGTTCGAACTCTGTAAGCTTTTTGATGTCAACCTGGAGCAGTTCATCGAACAAACCCTGTCCATCGCGCCGCTCTTTCCAGATACGCAATATTTCGCGAGCCAGTTTCTCTGAGTCAATTTGGACATATTTCCAGAAGTAGTAAAGCTCTGGATTTAAATCGTTTATCCAGATCTTTAGATTAGGGTTTTTCTGCTTCAGATAAATGAAAAAAGAGCCGCCACCTACGAAGGGTTCGCGATATTCATCGAATTCTTTCGGCAGAAGATATTTCATCTGCTGAACGGCTCGAGACTTTCCGCCGGGGTAGCGCAACGGTGTCTTGACATTCATTGAGAAAGTCTTTTTCTTACTTTCTGAACAACTCGTGCGGGTTGTTTCAATTCATGCTCCCAGACACGGACAACCTTCCATCCTAACTTTCGCAATCCTCTATTCACAAATCCATCCCTATCCTTGTTTGACTGCAACTTCTTCGCCCAAAATGACCGGTTGTTTTTTGGCATGTTTGAATGTTCAGGGCATCCGTGCCAGAAGCAACCGTCCACAAAGATGGCAACTTTTTGTCTGGGAAAAACAAGGTCAGGCCTGCCTAGGAGAGCCTGATTTCTCCGCCAGCCTGAAATATGATGTTTCCGCAAAATTTGAATCATCGCCAGTTCCGTATCCTTGTTGCCTTTCCCTTTGATACGGGACATAACTTCGGAGCGTTTTTTCCTTGTGAAAACGTCAGGCACTGGTTCTTCAGCGCAAACCTTTCAGAGTTTGGCGCAGTCTGTAAGATGTAAAACATGTCAACAGCTTTGACATAAATTTTCAGTTGATTTCGCTTGTTTTATTCTGTTCGCAAGAATTTGCTCAGATCATTGGCAAAATTTCTAGCCAAATCTTTGACAGCCCCATTCAGGCTGGAATACTTTGCCAGCCAATCTTCCGACAAGACATTCATATCAAATTCCTCAAAAAGTGCGCCTTTGAACATCACTGTTTGTGTTTGTCCGCCACCCATGCCTGGACCGCCTGCCTGCAAATTCCAACTACACCCCATTATCAGATTGGAAAGAGTGATGAATCGCCATCTAACAAATTGCCTGTTTGATGTATTGTCCACTTCGCGTATTAGATATAACCCGTTACTATCTGTCGCAAGGCATAAACGAAGCATCATTAATATTCGTCCGGCATCCAATCCGAAATCTCCCTTTTCAGTCGGGCTTTTTTCTTTTACCTCCATTGGCATGACTGTGCCTCGAAAACCCACTACAAAAGCATCCACATCATAAGGATCAGCCAGGGCTTTATGAAGTTGTTGTTTTAGATAGCTATAATAAAAAGCCTGTCGCAAAGTAAGAGAAGTTATCTGCTCAGGCGCGGCATTTTTAAACCTTAGCAACACATCCTTCTGCCAACGGTTACCTGATGATATTCTGCCTCTTCCGGGCCAAGAATCAAAGGGCATCGCATTTTGGGCAAGGCGAAGGCGTTGATTGTCATAAATGAAATTATTCCACGCGATATTATTTATGCTTTTGGTAACACCGATTGTAGCCCCTGAGAGTATTACGCCCATTCCGCTACTATACAAAAATGTGGCAAGTGCTTGAAACCCTCTGTCATTTTCATACGTGGAAACTACCTCAAGAAGCTCCTCTTTATTTTTGTAAAGATGCGGAAGAACAAAAACCGCATGGCGGTATTTGTAAAAATCAGAGACATTTGGCGAGATAAGCCATGCGCCTGCTAAAACCTTCTGTGCATCTGGCGTGTTGTGTTGAGCGACAAAAGCATTTAACGAAATTTCCGCCACCATACCCCTCGCCTTGTTGTATGTAAGGAAGCCTTGAAGATATTTAAGAGCATCTTTCAGATCAAAGTGTATTGGCATTTCTTTCCTTAATCAAGTTAATTGTTTCAAATAGCGGGAGATTATACGGTCGTCTAGTTCGCTCTACAGGATTCCTAAGGCTATGAATAAGTTCTCTTGCTATATGCTCTACAACCGGTACTACCACCGAGTTTCCAAACTGTCTATAAGCCCTTGTGTCGCTACACACAATCTTGAAAGATTCGGGGTAGCCCATCAACCTAGCACATTCTCGAGGTGTGAGGCGACGCGGATTTTTTCCATTTTGTGGAATTAAGATTTCTGCGCCATCTTTATAGTATCGCGCACTGAGAGTACGGCTGATCCCATCTAGATCTGTAAGACCAAAACCAAACCCATTACCTTTCGCCCTATGTTTTTCTGCATAATTTTGTAGATATGCCCACAAATGATCAGTCAATGTATATTTAGAATCAACATCTTTTTCAAGAATATTGCGAATTTTTGGTTCCAAATCAGGTAGAGTTGGAAACTTAAACGCAATGGGTTCTCTGAACCCTACAATATAAATTCTCTCGCGATGCTGTGGTATGAGGGTGCGAGAGTCCAACACATCGAAATAAATATGATAATTCAGTTCTTTTTCGAGAGTATTTCGAATAATCTCGAACGTACGTCCTTTATCATGGCTTTTCAGATTTTTGACATTTTCAAGTAAAAATGCCGTTGGCCGTTTCCTATCAATAATCCTTGCCACATCGAAAAATAGGGTTCCTTGTGTTGCATGCTTGAAACCATGTTCATTGCCAAGTGCCTTGTGCTTTGTGACACCTGCGATACTAAAAGGCTGACACGGAAAACCTGCCAGCAAAATATCATGGTCAGGAATATCATCAGTCTTGATTTTTGTAATATCGCCCTTGGGGCGTTCGCCAAAGTTTGCCTCGTATGTGTCTTGTGCTTTTTCATCCCATTCAGATGAGAAGACACACTTAACTTTGCCCTCACCAGCGTTTTCAAAAGCGAGACGAATGCCCCCAACTCCAGCAAAAAGGTCAATGAAGTTAAATATTCTGTTATTTTTATTTGCTGACGCGACACGGTCACTGTGATTATTGCTACTTAGATTTGAAGTCTCAAACATTGGGATCCTTTGCAAGCACAGAGTATACAGCAACTCCCCTTCATCAACAAGCGAGGCTCCAATGCTATACTTTGCCTCATGCTCCTCCAACTTCTCCTCGCCGGGCTTGCGGCGATAGCCGCCGGCGCGGTCAATGCGCTCGCGGGCGGCGGGACTCTGATCACCTTTCCCATGCTCGTCTTTTTGGGAGTCCCGCCGGTTACTGCAAATGTGACGAACACCGTCGCGCTGTGCCCCGGCTACTTCGGCGGGACGCTAGCCCAGCGAGACGACCTGCGCGGGCAGGAAAAACGATTAAGGCTGATCGTCCCTGCGGGCATCGTCGGCGGAGTGCTCGGCGGGTTTCTTCTCTTGCAAACCGGCGAAAAGTTATTCAGCCAACTCGTTCCATACTTGATTCTGCTGGCATCGGTATTGCTCGCGATCCAAGACACGGTCCGCGCGTGGCTCACGCGCCGCATGGGAGCAGGTCAAAGCGTGCGGCTCGAATCGCTGACGTGGCTTCCCGTCGGAGTGGCATCCATCTACGGCGGGTATTTCGGCGCAGGCTTGAGCGTGATCGTCCTGTCCGCGCTGGGGCTGACGCTTGAAGATTCGCTGACGCGCCTCAACGCGTTGAAGCAGGCGGTGGCGTTCGCGGTCAACGCTGCCGCGGCGGTCTTCTTCCTGTTTTCGGGTCAGGTCTTGTGGACGTTCGCGCTGGTCATGGCGATCGGCTCACTCGCCGGCGGGATGCTCGGCGGCAAACTCGCCGGCAGGGTCAAACCGTCCACGCTGCGCTGGACAGTTGTCATTTTCGGCATCCTCATTTCAATTGCTTACTTTATGCGAGGATAAAATCCGGTGGTCGAGTGTTGCGAAGCAACGTATCGAGACCACCAGGTAAGCAAAGAATCTCGTTGGAAAAATATTCTAGTCACCTGTTGGTTTCGATACGCCCCGCGAAAACCAAGCGGGGCTACTCGACCAACGATGTCACGTTAAAATCATTTATAATCCCGCCACAAATTTCAAAGGAGTATCTCGTGCGAAAATTGTTTTTGATTCTGTTGCTCGCCAGCGCATGGCTGACTGCCTGCGGTCCATCTGCCTCCGATGCACCAGCGAAAGCCGTGGAAGATTACCTCAACGCGCTGGTCACAAAAGATGCGGACCGCCTCCCCACGCTCGTCTGCGGCGAATGGGAGGAAGACGCGCTCATCGAACTCGACTCGTTCCAGGCGGTCACCGCGAGTCTCGAAAATGTATCCTGCACACAGACCGGCACCGACGGCGATACTGCCCTTGTGCTTTGCACCGGCAATATCGTCGCCAGTTATAACGACGAAGACCAGCGGCTCGACCTCTCGGTGCGCACCTATCAGGTCATTGAACAAGGCGGCGATTGGCTCGTATGCGGCACGCGCTGAAAAAACTTTTCTCGACAGAGAATATTTGGGCGTTCGTACTGTTTCTCATTGCTGCCGCTTTGATCGTTTTCACATCGGATACGAGCCCCGTTTGGATCTATCAGGGGTTTTAGATGTTCTTACAGAATCAGCCACATAGACACGGAGTCACCGAGATTCTTTTAATTCACTATGTCTCAGCCTCTCTATGGCAAGAAGCGGATTACGCATGGGGCTGACACAAATATTCGTTTCGATTCTGACCGCCTTGCTGGTCGGCGCGTGGACGCGTGGTACCGCACGGACGCTTCTCCTCCTTGCCCTGAGTGTTCTCGCCGTCTTCTGGTTTCAACCCGCCGTCCCCCTCCGCTCGTTCGACTTTTGGATCCCCTCGCTCTCGATCCTGTTCGTTGTTTCGGTCTGGTTCATCACCTCACAAGCCGGTGCGTGGAGAGCGCGGCAAAACATCGTCGGGGTTGCCGTTATCGCTGGCATGATGATTCTCGTCGGACTCACGCGCTACATCTTTCCCGACCCCGTTCTCACCACGACAGCCCCTCCGCGGCTGGTTCTAGTCATCGGCTTTATCTTTCTTGCAGCGGTGTCCATTGCGGCATTCATAATTCTCTCGCGCCGTCTTGCCTTCACGTTATCACTCACAGTTATTCTATTACTTGCAATTCTCATCGTCCTCAAGTCCCCGGCGCTTTCCCTGCAAGTCAGCATCTTCCTCCGCGAACTGACGGGCCGTCCCACTGACACTGCTTCCGCACTGGATTTGCGCTGGCTCGGTTTTTCGTATATCTCCTTTCGTTTGATCCATGTTTTGCGCGATAACCAAACGGGCCGATTACCCGAACTGACGCTGCCCGAATTCGCGACGTATGTTGTTTTCTTCCCTTCACTCTCCGCCGGTCCCATTGACCGCGCTGAACGCTTCGCCGGTGATTTGCGCAAAAATTTTGCCCTCACACAGGATGAAACCCTATTGGCGGGTCAGCGGATCGTCCTTGGCTTGTTCAAGAAATTCGTCATCGCTGACGCGTTGGCGTTGATCGCGCTAAACGACTCGCTTGCAGTGCAGGTCCGCCACACAGGCTGGATGTGGGTGATCCTCTACGCGTACACGTTCCAGATCTACTTCGACTTCAGCGGCTATACCGATATTGCCATCGGCATCGCGCGCCTGGCTGGCGTCAAGCTCCCTGAAAACTTTGCCTCGCCGTACACCAAACCCAACCTCACCCAATTCTGGAATTCGTGGCACATGACGCTCACCCAATGGATCCGCTCGTACTTTTTCAATCCCTTCAACCGCTGGATTCGCGGCTACACCATCCCTGCATGGACCATGCTCCTGTTCGGTCAACTCGCCACGATGCTCCTCATCGGCTTGTGGCACGGTATTACGGTAAACTTCATCTTGTGGGGCGCGTGGCACGGGCTCGGTCTCTTCCTTCAAAACCGTTGGAGCGAATTTGCAAAGACGCGTCTCGCAATCACCAATCCGAGATTACAGGCCACTCTGCAACTCAGCGGAGTTTTGCTAACCTTTCACTTCGTCGCGCTGGGTTGGGTCTTCTTCGCCTTGAGCGAGCCATCGCTGTCGTTTGGAGTAATGATGAAACTGTTTGGGATAACAGAATGACGATAGACTGTATACAATGGACGATGGTCTGTTGTCCATGGTCCATTAACACCTCGCGATCATAATGAAGCCTCAGCCATCCCCTCGTCTCTTCCCTGTCCTAATCAAAGCGACACTGCTTCTTGTGTCCTTCAATTTCGTGTTCGTCCTCGCTAGCAACGTTCCACTTGGGAAACTCACACTCTACAACCGCATCTTCCCCGGACGCGAGCGCTTTCCCTTTGGCGAAAATCAACGCGGATACAACCTAAGTCTGTTCAATCTCGATGCGATGTTCGCTTCACACAAATTGGTCGGCACGCCAAAAGCGGACGATGAATTCCGTGTGTTGCTTATCGGCGACTCATCTGTGTGGGGTACACTGCTTACGCCCGAACAGAATCTCGCTGGGCAACTGAACTCGCAGAATGTCGAGGCATGCGGAGGAAACGTCCGCGCGTACAACCTTGGTTATCCCTATATTTCACTCTTGCAAGAGTTGTTGATCCTCGATGAAGCCCTACAATATCAACCTGATATGGTCGTGTGGCTGACCACTCTTGAGTCGTTCCCGGAAGAAAAACAGTTCGGCGCGCCGCTCGTGGCGAACAGCCCGGAACGCGTCAGGCAACTCATCGAAAAATATCAATTGCCTCTCGACCCGAACGACCCGGCTTTGAACCATCCCACCACGTGGGATCAAACATTCGTCAGCCGCCGAAAGGACCTGGCAAACCTAATCCGCCTGCAAATGTATGGCGTGCTATGGTCTGCCACCGGAGTGGATCAGTTCTACCCCGAGACTTACGAACGCGCACAAACCGACTTCGAAGCCGACGATACTTTTCACGAGATCAAACCGACCGACTCCTTGGAAGATCATCTCTCGCTCGAGATTCTCGACGCCGGCTTGCACACAACCGATGTACCGATCATTCTGGTCAACGAACCGATTCTCATCAGCGATGGCATCAACAGCGACATCCGTTATAATTTTTTCTATCCGCGCTGGGCATACAACGAATATCGGCAGATACTCGCCGAGTTCACAGCCGCGCGCGGTGTGCCCTACCTCGATGTGTGGGATCTCGTCCCGATGGATGAATTTACCAACAGCGGCGTGCACCTCACGCCGTTCGGCGAATCCCTGCTGGCCGAACAGGTAGGCGAAGCGATCCAAGACTACTGTAAATAGGAACATGAAAAAGATTTTCTTTCTTCTATCGATGACGATTCTGCTTGCAGCATGCTCAAGCGGAAGCGCGCCGACTCAACTCGATTATGCGGTGGACGAGCCGATTCAGTCCCAAAGTGCGGTTGATTCATCCGCAGGGGTTGTGATCGCCTCCCCGACGACTCCCGCGTCCACGGCGACGCCAAAACCTCCCCTTGAGAAAGACGCGTGGATGGACATGCCGGCCGTCCCGGTCACCGTCAGCGATGCGATGCGCAATGTCTATCAACGCGGATTGGATGCCGGCAACGACCCAACTCACTTCTCCATCGTGGGTGATTGCCAGAATGTTTCTTCGTATTTCCTCTCGACGTTCGACGATCCCGACGATTACAGTTTGGGAAGGGAGTACGCGTATTTGCAACCTACGATTGCCTACTATCAGGGATCGTTCTCGCGCGTCAGCCTCGCAGTGAAGGGTGGTTTCAACGCCGCGGCTGTGATCTCGCCATTGCGCGCTGATCCAGAGGCGTGCAACGCAGGCGAATCGCCGCTCGATTGCGAACTGCGTGCGTGGCAACCCTCGATTGTGTTCGTCAGCATGGAAACGTGGTGGTCCGAAAAACCTGCCGAAGAGTACGACAAGTACATGCGAAGGGTGTTGGATAGAATCATCGAAGCCGGCGCGGTGCCGATCATAGCCACCAAAGCCGATAATCTCGAAGGCGATCACGCGATTAACAATGCCATCGCACAGCTGTCGTATGAGTATGATATCCCGCTGTGGAATTTTTGGGCAGCAGTACAGCCGTTACCTGATGAAGGACTCAGCCATGACCGATTCCACCTGACCTTTGCCCGCAATTTCTTCGACGACCCCAAGCGTATGTTGAACGCCTGGCCCTGGCGGAACCTCACAGCCTTGCAGTCACTGGATGCAGTGCACAAATCATTGAACTCGGAATAAACTGCAAGCGAACCGGGAGGGGAAATGCAGGAAAACTCCCACTTGACAAAATAGAACAAGTGTTCTAAACTTGCGGCATTGACCCGTTCTCAGCAAGTTTGTGGCTAACCCCACAGGAGACCCTCATGAACCGTTCGATGTCCATCAAATTCAACCTGATTCCTTTGATCCAGAGCGCGGCGCAGAAGCGCGGACTGATCTTCGGAGGCATCATCCTCAGCGCCCTGCTGGCGTTCGAGGTGTTCAACTACTCCAGCACTTCGTACGCCCTGCACGACATTCTCGGTAATCTTTCGTTTGGTCCGTTCCAATGGGCGACCATCCTAGCCATCGCCTTCTGCGGCATTGACTTTGCCGGCATTGCCCGCATCTTCACCCCCGAAAAGGGGCGCGACGAGCCCGCCGAGGTGTGGTACCTATTCGGCGCATGGCTGCTCGCCGCAGGCTTCAACGCCACCCTCACGTGGTGGGGAGTCTCAGTCGCTGTGCAACAGCACACCGCGGCGGGTGGCTTCCTCGTTGGGCAGGCAACCATGACCAATGCCATACCGGTCTTCGTTGCGGCGATGGTTCTTATCATCCGCGTGCTGTTGATCAACACCTTCTCGATTGCTGGCGACCGTATCTTCACAATCGCAGATGAACAGCCTTCGCAATACTCCAACCGACCAGCGTATCGCCCTTCCAGCGAATCGGTCCGCAACACGAATTCAGCTTTCCCGCGCCCTGCACCCAAGCCCACACCTGCGAGTTATTCGCAACCGCTCTATAACGAGCCAACGTATCATCCTATCGGCATGACCGCGCAGGCGCGAGAAAACAATAATCCATCCGTGCGGAGGTGAATCCGCCCCATAGGAACCCGTTCTTCTCCTCCTACAATTGAAGAACATCCAACATAGAAAACGCCTCGGAAAATTCCGAGGCGTTTTCTATTCGCACTTGCACAAGATTTCATATTTAATGCCGATACATTATTTCTGCAAATACACCTGCAGATTCACGCAATTCGGCAGGTGCTCCCCCTTCAACCCGGCGATCAGATTCTTTGCCGCGATCCAGGACATTTTATCGCGCGCGGCTTTGCTCGCGCTGGCGATGTGCGGCATGATCAGGGCATTGTCGAGCGTGTACAACGGATGATCGAGAGGCAGGGGTTCAGGGTCAGTCACATCCAACCCGGCGGCGAAGATGCGTCCATCTTTGAGCGCGTGGTAGAGCGCGTCAAGATCCACCACTGGACCGCGAGAGGTGTTCACCAGCACTGCCGATGGTTTCATCATTCCCAGAGCATTTGCATTGATCAGGTGGTGGGTATCAGGCGTCAATGGGGTATGAAGCGAAATGAAATCCGATTCTTCGAGCAAGGTCTCGAGATCCACGCGCGTGGCGCGGATCTCCGGATTCGATCTGGACTCCATCGGGTCATAATAAATGACGCGCATATCAAAGCCGACCGCGCGGCGCGCCATGGCTTTGCCGATGCGACCAAAACCAACCAGACCGAGCGTTGCGCCTTTCATCTCCACACCGAGTAACAACATCGGTTGCCATGTCTTCCAATTCCCTCCACGCACATAACGGTCGCCTTCGAGAATACGTCGGCTAGCGCTCATCATCAGCGTGAATGCGAAATCTGCCGTCGCATCGGTAAGTACATCCGGCGTGTTGCCGACCGGTATCTTGCGCGCGGTGGCCGCCTCCACATCAATATTATCGAACCCCACCGCAAAGTTACTGATCACTTTGAGTTGCGAACCTGCCGCTTCCATCACCTCGCCGTCAATTCTGTCGGTCAACAAACTCAGGATGCCCTCAACGCCGCGCACACGTTGTAGAAGCACCTCGCGGCTTGGTGGCATAGCTTCGTTCCACAAATCCACGACGCAAAACTCATTTACCAGTTCCAATCCCTTCTCGGGGATCTTTCTCGTTACAAAGACCTTCGGCTTCGACATGATTTCTCCAAAATGTTTCTGATATGATAACAGCGATGGACGTAAATCGTTTCGCCACGCACAGCCTTAACGACTCTCGGATCCTCTGTATTCTGTCTGCGGCATTGGAAGCCGTAGATCCTTATCGCGTTGTACTCGATCACACACCGAGCCTTGAAGGCAAAGTGCATGGCTTGGCGATTGGAAAAGCTGCCATCCCGATGTTGTCCGCCCTTGCAGAATCGATTCCACTATCGAGCGCGCTTGCCATTAGCAAATACGCATCATCACCTCCACGCGAACTGTTTCCCGTTCTCTTAGGCGGACATCCCCTCCCCGACGAGCGCTCTGTGCGCGCGGGCGAACGCGTCGTAGAGTTTGTTTCTTCTTTAACAGAAGAGGATACGCTGGTCTGCCTGATCTCCGGTGGAGGCTCAGCGCTAGTGACCCTGCCTCACATAGCTCTTGAGGATTTGCAAACCCTCACATCTTCGTTGCTTTCGTGCGGCGCGACCATCAATGAGATCAACACCCTCCGCCGCCACTTGGATCGAATCAAGGGCGGTGGACTGGCACGCGCAACAAAGGCAAAAGTCATCAGTCTGATTCTGTCCGACGTCATAGGCGACTCATTGGAAGCCATCGCCTCCGGTCTCACCGCGCCCGACCCTACGACACGTGAAGACGCGCTTTCGATTTTGAAAAAGTACCAGCTTGAGGATGATATCCCAGAGGCCATTTTTCAAGCTTTGATTACCTCCCCCGAAACTGCTAAGCCGCAGGATCCCGTTTTTAGCCGCATGGAAAATATCATCATTGGGGATAATAAACTTGCCGCGCAAGCCGCGCTGGAGCGGGCGAGCCGCGAGGGATTTGGCGCGAAGATATTGAGCAATGAATTGCAAGGTGAGGCAAGCGAATTAGGCTCGATGTTGGCACGAAAACTGCGCGATGAAGTTTCACGGCGTCCGCGTCCGTTTTGTTGGATCGCGGGAGGGGAAACAACCGTCACACTTCGAGGCAATGGTAAAGGCGGGAGAAATCAGGAACTTGCGCTTGCCGCTGTTAATGAACTTCGCGATCTTCCCAATGTGATGCTGGTCGCGCTGGGAACCGATGGCGATGATGGTCCCACGGATGCGGCAGGTGCGGTTGTGACCGGCGAGTCCGCTTCACGGGCAGAGAGACTGGGGATGAGCGCGGCAGACTACCTGTCACGGAATGATGCGTACCCGTTCTTCGATGCATTAGGTGATCTCATAAAATCCGGTCCGACCGGAACAAATGTCAACGATCTAGTCTTTCTCTTCGCTATCTAATGGTATCTTCAATCACTTGCCGAACAGATCCGGTGTCAAGGTCTTTTTTGTCCAGAAATGCGACGGCTCCGGCGGCGAGCGCGCGTCTGCGGAACTCTCTGTCTGGATATGCGCTGACCAGCACAAGCCTAGTAAGGGGTGAAAGATTTTTCAGGCGGCTGGCGCACAGAATTCCATCCTCCTCCTCCAACACAACATCAATCAGACCAAGTTTCGGTTGAATTTTTTCGCCGATGTGGAGCGCATCCGCTGTATTATCTGCCTCGTAAATAACGGCGGAAGGCGAGATCTTACCAATGATACGGCAGAGTTGCTGACGATAGCGCGGATTATCATCAACAACAAGAATGGTAAGCGCATTTTCTCCGGTGTGCGAGAGCGTTTCTATGGCGATCATTTCTTGCCCGCTGGCGGCAAATAGTTCGGGATGTTGCAGGGCATAGTTCACTGCCTTAAGGCGGCTGTCCACCCCCAAAATTTTGTATAAAGCGGTGAGGTGATTTTCCACCGTCTTTACACTGATATTCAGTGCGAGAGCGATGTTGCGGTTGTCTGTGCCTTGCGTCAACAGTCGCAAAAGTTCACGTTGCCTGCGAGTGAGTCCGAGTGCAGCACTTGAAGAGAATGGTGGAGGCTTTCGCTCGGTAAGACGAGTGACAAGCGAGCCGGTGATCCATCGCTCACCGCTGAGAATCCTTTGAACAGCCAGTTGTAAATCTGCAAGTGGCTGGTCTTTCATGTGGTAGCCATCCACACCGGCTTTGAGCAAGCCCACTACGTAAGTCTCGTCGTCGAACGCACTGACGATTAGAATCTTCAGGTTCGCGTGCCTGGATTTGATCTGCCTCACCGCAGAGATAGGTTCAAAATCAGGCATGTTTGCATCCATCACGAGCAGGTCCACCTGATAATTTTCTATGGCGGTCATTAATTCCCTGCCGTTACCCACCTCCCCCACGATCTCGATCTCTGGCAAGTCTGCGAGCGCGTTTCGCAACCCAGCGCGAACCACAGTGTGGTCATCTGCAAGTAGTAAACGTGCCGGCGTCATATAGCTATTATGCCGTAGGAGCCGTGAACTGAACAGGAATCATCCGTTTCGGGTTAAAATGATTCCATGGTGCAGCCGTTCTTGCACGCTGAAAGCCTTTCGAAGAATTTTGATCGGCTACCGGTGTTGAAAGATGTGACCTTTTCAATCGCACGCGGGGAGGTCTTGGGATTGGTAGGCAGGCAGAGCGCCGGCAAGTCAACCCTGTTCCATTTGTTGAACGGAGGGATGATCCCATCCTCCGGCGCGATCTACATAGACGGCAGTCTGCGGCGGCTGACCAGCCGCACTCAGGCGCAAAAACTGGGCATTGAAACGATTTATCAGATCTCAAATCCCATTGATTATTTCAACGTAATTGGCAATTTTTGGACCGATCGCGAAATCGGAAATGAGACTACGCGGCGCACCTCGGGGCTCGTAGAGCAGCTCGATGTGATCGAGAACATTATGCTGGGGCGCGAGATAAGAAAGATGCCGTTCCTGGGCGTAATTGATTGGGAGAAAATGATCCGCTCCGCAATGATGCTGTTGGAGGAATTCAACCTGCCTCCCGATCTGATCCGTGAGCAGGTCAGCAACCTCTCCGATGAGCAGCGGCAAATATTGACCGTGGCACGCGCTTTTTACAAACCCTGTCACCTATTGCTCATGGACGATATCCTTCCCGTCCTGAGTTTTGAACGTCAGAAAATCCTATTGGAGAAGATTAGAGAACTTGCCGATAAAGGAACTTCGATCATTATCAGCAGCGACGATCTCAAACATTTATTTGCTATCACTGACAGGATCCTGGTTTTATATGAGGGGCGTCTTGTGGCTGACCGTCGCACAGCGGATTCTGTTCCAAAAGAGATCGTTGAACTGATCGTCGGTTCGGCGCAGCAGGAACAGGTAACGCCTCTGATCTGGGCTTTGGAGAGTTATCATACTGCTCAACAACAAGCCGAGGAACTGCGCCGAGCACAGGTTACGCTACAGGAGAGTCTCGAGGCGCGCACTTCTCTTAATAGACAACTCTTTGACCGCCTTGGGAGCCAGATCGAGGCGCTCGACCAGTTGACAACCGCACTTCAGGCTACGCAACGACGCCTGATCACTGAACGGGAGGATGAACGGAAGGCTTTGGCTCGCGAAATACACGATCAAGTGATTCAGGATCTATTGAGTTTCAATTATCGTCTCGAGGAAATCGAAAATAACCTCGCAGCCTTGTCCACCACACAAAAGGATGTGGCGTCCCTTCGTCAGGGGATTCGAACTGTGGTGAGCGAGTTGCGGCAGATTTGTAGTAATTTGCGTCCTCCCACGATTGATCATCATGGGCTGTCTGCCGCTATTGACTCACTGGCGCATGAGTGGGCGGAGCGGAGCAACATCCAAATTCAATTGGAGATCGACCCCGCTTTAGGGCGTTTACCGGAAACTATCGAACTGTCGGTGTTTCGAATTGTGCAGGAAGGGCTAAGCAATATTCGCAAGCACGCGGCGGCAAAGCGTGTCCGGCTTTCCTTGCAACGCACACCTTCAGCGAGTCTGCTCGTGCGATTGGAGGATGACGGGCAGGGACTCTTGGTCCCTGCAGACCTCGCATCGCTATCTGCGAACAAGCATTTTGGGATAGTAGGAATCAGTGAACGGGTGGCGCTTTTGGGAGGGACAATGCACATCGAGTCATTGGAGGGTAACGGCATGATCCTTCAGGTGGAGATTCCGAGTCCGCATCCGGTTATAAGTGTCTGACTCATTGGGTTTTTTTGGTCTGTATCATTTTGGGGGGTTTCCCCTACTAAAAAGGGGGATAATGGGCAGGAATTGGGGGAGACAGAAATACTCAAAAGCTGGGAATGTCACTACAATAAGCATAGAAACGGAATATTGTCTTTGCAAGTCCGCGCGAGCAACTCACAATTCTCCCAAGGTCTTAAAACCAAGAGCAAAGGATTTATGCTTAATTGGTCCGCCTGCTTGATTGCAAAATCAGATTTATGGATAACGAAGCAGTTTCATTCGACGAATGAAGCGCTTCGTTTTTTTATTTGCGAAAGGGGGTGGTTCTAGTTCAAACATACACGATCACAAGCCCGGCTGTAACATAATCAAAAAGGAGAAGAAAATGTCGAAAAATAAGTTGTATGGCTTAATGTCCATACTTGTAATTGCGATGATGATCCTATCAGCATGTGGACCCGCCGCAACAGAGGAACCCACTGGGACCGAATTGGCAGTCGGCATCGTGCTGCCGACGAAGGATGAGCCGCGCTGGCTTCAAGATGAGGCACGCTTCCAAGAGGCTCTGACCGCCGCCGGTTACGATGTGGAGATCCTGTTCAGTCAGGGTGATTCTTCGCAGGAAAAGGCGAATGTCGAATCCCTGATCACTAAGGGTATTCAGGTCCTCATCCTGACCCCGCAAGATGGCGCCGCTGCCGCGGCTGCAGCAGAAGCTGCGCGTGATGCGGGCGTGAAGGTGATTGCCTACGACCGCCTGATCCTCAACACTGAAGCCGTGGATTACTATGTCACCTTCGATAGCGTTGCTGTAGGCGCCGCGCAAGCACAGTACTTGGTAGATAAAGCCGCTGGATCCGGCAATCCGCTGTATTTGTATGCGGGTGCCGCATCGGATAATAACGCCTTCTTGTTCTTCGAAGGCGCGTGGAATGTTCTACAACCGAAGATCGCCGACGGTACGTTCGTGATCAAGAACTCGAGCGAAGCCGAGGCTCTTTCCAGCAAGGCAACCCTAACTCGCGATGAGCAAGCCGCGATTATTGGTCAAATCACAACGAACTGGGATTTCAACACAGCCAAGAGCCTTGCTGAATCCAACTTGACCGCCACTTCGTCAGACGATAAGGGTGATGTGTTCATCCTTGCGCCGAACGACGGAACCGCACGCGCGATCGCGGACGCGTTCGCTACAGATGGCGATGTAACCAGCTATGTGGTGACCGGTCAGGATGCAGAGAAGGCTTCCGTCCAGTACATCATTGACGGCAAGCAGTCTATGACCGTGCTGAAGGATGTCCGTACGCTCGTGGCAGATGCCATTAGCGCCGCTATAACTTTCCTCGAGGGCGGCACACCTCCTGAGACCACTACCTATAACAACGGCACGTTCGATGTTCCCGCCAAGCCGTCTGAAGTGGTGTCGGTGGACAAGGATAACGTTCAAGCCGCGATCATCGACTCAGGCTATTGGCCCGCTTCTGACTTTACCGGCTTACCGTAATATCGCAGTTTGATAGATAGAACAAGAATAGTGGTGGACTCGTCCGCCACTATTCTTGTATAATATTCAAAAATCCAGCTAAATTGGGACCGACATGAACACTCCGATCTTAGAAATGAAGAATATCACCAAGGAATTTCCCGGCGTGAAGGCATTGAGCAATGTCAGTTTCAGCGTAGCGGAGGGCGAAATCCATTGTCTGGTGGGAGAGAACGGTGCAGGTAAATCCACATTGATGAAGGTGCTGAGCGGGGTACATCCATACGGTTCTTATACTGGCGACATTTTATTTGGCGGGGTTGCCCAAAAATTTCACGGCATTAACGATAGTGAAAAGGCGGGGATCGCGATTATTTATCAGGAATTGGCGCTCGTGCCTGCGATGACAGTGTATGAAAATATCTTTTTGGGGAACGAGATTAGAAAGGGGTTGGCGATTGATTGGAACGAGACGATCCGGCGCGCTGGCGAAGTGCTGAAAAAGGTAAGGCTAAACATCAACCCTGAAACAAAAGTGAAGGACTTGGGGGTCGGTAAACAGCAATTGGTCGAGATCGCAAAGGCTCTTAGCAAAGACGTCAAGCTGTTGATCTTGGACGAACCCACAGCGGCTTTGAACGAAGATGACAGCGAAAATTTACTGAACTTGTTGCGTGATCTTAAGCGGCATGGTGTCACCTGTATCTTGATCTCTCACAAGTTAAAGGAAGTGATCGAAATCGCCGACTCGGTCACTGTTTTGCGCGACGGTCAGACCATTGGCACTCTGGATGCGAAAAAGGGTGAGGTGGCTGAGGGTGCATTGATCAAAAACATGGTGGGGCGGGAGATCAATAACATTTACCCTGCAAGGGACAGGAAGGAATTTGGCGAAGTTGTGCTTGAAGTACGCGATTGGAATGCCTACAGTTCTGCTCTAGGGAGAACTATTCTAAAAAGCGTGAACTTTCATGTGAGAAAGGGTGAAATTGTCGGCATCGCTGGCCTGATGGGGTCGGGGCGCACGGAACTTGCCCTCAGTATTTTTGGCAACCCTATCGGCTACAATATCCGCGGCGATATATTCATCAAAGGTAACCGGAAGCGATTTCACCATCCACAGGATGCGATTGCTTCGGGAGTGGCTTACGTGACCGAAGATAGGAAGGGAAATGGATTGGTTCTGATTCAAGATGTAAAGCAAAATATAACCCTTGCCAACCTCAGGGAAATTTCGCGGCGCGCTGTAGTGGACGGCAATCTTGAGGTCAAGATCGCGAATGAATACAAATCATCCTTGAACATAAAGACCCCGACAGTAGAGCAAAAAGTCGTGAAGTTAAGCGGCGGCAACCAGCAGAAGGTATCTGTGGCGAAGTGGTTGTTTGTCAAACCTGATATTTTGATACTCGATGAGCCGACGCGCGGAATCGATGTGGGCGCCAAGTTCGAGATCTACACGATCATGAATAGGCTGGTGGATCAAGGAATGAGCATTATCATGATTTCGTCGGAATTGCCGGAGGTGTTGGGCATGAGCGACAGGGTGTATATCGTATCCTCAGGCAGGATTGCGGGTGAACTCCCCACGGCGGAAGCGACGCAGGAAAAAATCATGCAATTGGCAACGAATTGAGGAGACGCTACATGTCATTCTTCAACGATCTACAGAAGGTCTTACGGCAGAACATTCGCGAATATGGCATGTTTATCGCCTTGTTTCTGATCATGACGATCTTTACGATTACGACCGACGGCATCTTCATTTCATCGCGCAACATCAGCAATCTGCTAAACCAGACCGGCTACATCGCCGTGCTCGCGGTGGGAATGACCTTGGTGATCGTCATCAGGCACATCGATTTGTCGGTGGGTTTCCTGGCTGGGTTTCTGGGAGCGATCGCGGCAATTGCGATGGTGTCCTGGCATCTACCGGTCTACATTGTGATACCGTTGGTGCTTGCTCTAGGCATTCTCGCAGGCTGCATCACTGCCTTTCCAGTGGCGCAGTTGGGTATCCCGTCGTTCGTCGCGTCATTGGCGGGTTGGCTGATCTATCGCGGCGCGATCTTGCTGGTCACGCTAAGGACGGGCACCATCATTATTCCAGACCCAGCCTTCAACGCTATTGGAAATGGATATATCCCCGACATTCCGGGGTTAAGCTTCCTGCCGGAAGTTCATAAGTTGACTCTGCTCCTCGGTTTGGTGGGGATTGTTTTGTATATCATCAGTGAGGTCAGAAGCCGCAGGAGCAAAATGGCGTATCACTTTGAAGTGCTCTCGCCGGGCGTCTTTGCCCTGAAGTTGCTGTTCATCTCTGCATTGGTGGCGTTGATCACTTGGGTGCTTGCAGGATACAACGGACTTTCTTGGACTGTAGTCATCGTGTTGATTGTTGTAGGTGTATATCACTTCGTAACCACACAGACAGTTTTGGGACGCCATATCTATGCCATGGGCGGCAACCCCGAAGCGGCACAACTGAGCGGCATCAACGTGAAGCGATTGATCTTTGTCGTGTTCGGATCAATGGGAATGCTTGCGGGCCTTTCCGGTATCTTATTTGCATCACGCCTGCAATCTGCCACCACCACTGCGGGAACACTGTTCGAGTTGGACGCCATCGCGGCGGCATACGTGGGTGGGGTTTCCGCGGCAGGGGGCGTTGGCAAAGTAACGGGTTCCATAGTCGGAGCATTGGTGATGCTCTCGCTCACCAGCGGTATGAACCTGATGGGCATAGACATTTCGCTTCAATATATCGTCCGCGGCGCGGTACTCGTAATGGCGGTGATTTTTGATGTAGCGACACGTACCAGCGGGAGATAATCCTACTACGGTTAATCGCTAGCAAACAAAAAAACTTTGCAGAGTCTATTTGTTTGACATTTCTCCTCGCCTCGTCTACACTTCAAACATGCTTGCACGCGTATTTTCCTGTGCGGTCATCGGCCTTGAAGGCGTCATAGTCGAGGTTGAAGTGGATACCACAGCCGGGCAGGGCGGAGTCATCATCGTCGGCTTACCCGATGCGGCTGTGCAGGAAAGCCGCGAGCGGGTCTTCACGGCAATTCGCAACGCGCATCTTGAATTCCCACGCAAACGCGTCATCGTAAATCTCGCGCCCGCATCGGTCCGCAAAGAGGGACCCTTTTATGACCTGCCCATTGCGGTCGGCATCATGGCATTGACCGGCGAGATCGCGCACGAGTCGATTGAAGGTGCGATGTTTGTCGGCGAACTGTCTTTGGACGGCGTGGTGCGGCATACCCCTGGCGTGCTGCCGATGGCGGCTACGGCACGAGCTAACGGATTCAAGCGGATGTTCGTGCCGGAAGTGGACGCACCCGAAGCATCGCTGATTCCCGACCTTGAAGTTTTTCCCGTTAGATCGCTTGCGCATCTTTTCAACCATCTGGCTGGCCGCCGACTCATTCAGCCTTATCTCCCCTCCAGCGCAGAATCGGTCGAGCCGCTCTTTGCACCCACAGACTTTGCAGAGATCAAGGGCCAGGAACATGTCAAGCGTGCACTAGAGGTCGCGGCTGCCGGCGGTCACAATGTTCTGATGGCTGGGTCTCCCGGAGCAGGCAAAACGTTGTTGGCGCGCGCCATGCCCGGCATTCTGCCGGAGATGAGCATCGAAGAATCGCTCGAGGTGACGAGCATCTATTCCATCGCCGACCAATTGCCACCCGGCATGCCTCTGATGCGGCATCGTCCGTTCCGCGCGCCGCATCATACAATTTCGCATGCGGGATTAGTGGGCGGAGGCAACATCCCGAAGCCCGGTGAAATATCCCTTGCACACAGGGGTGTTTTGTTTTTGGACGAGTTCCCTGAATTTGGTACGCGCGTCCTCGAAGTGATGCGCCAGCCAATGGAAGATAAGGTCGTCACGATCAGCCGCGCGAAGGGCTCGCTCACGTTTTCCGCCAACTTTCAGTTGATTGCCGCCATGAATCCGTGTCCTTGTGGCTATTTTGGCGACCCAGTGAAGCCTTGCACGTGTGCCTCTTCCATGGTGACGAAATACCAAAAGCGGATCTCGGGTCCCCTGCTAGACCGCATTGACATCCACGTTGAAGTGCCGCGCGTGGATTATGAAAAACTAAGCGGAGATCGTACAGGCGAAGCATCCGAGACGATTCGTGGACGGGTGCAGGCGGCACGCGATATTCAACAAAAACGATTTTCGAAAGTGGAATCTTCAACGATTGTTTCTAACGCCGACATGCGCGTGGGGGAGGTACGGCAGTTTTGCCGGTTGCAGGACGAAGGTCAGAACCTGATGCGTGCGGCGATGAGCCAGATGAACCTGTCAGCGCGGGCATATCATCGCATCCTGAAACTATCACGTACGATCGCCGATCTCGCGGGCAATGAAGAAATCGAATCCCCGCATCTCGCCGAGGCGTTGCAGTATCGTCCGAGGTTGATGATAACCTAGCGTGCGCTTAACACCACCCATACTGCGCGCATAGGCTGATTGCTCTTATTGACAAGACGATGTGGGGTGGTTGACTCGAATACAATGCTGTCGCCGGCTCCCAATACGTACGACTCGAACCCTAGTTCGACAACCAATTCACCTTCAAGAATTGCGCCAAACTCCCGACCCTCATGATGCGACATATTTTCACCCGACATTGCGCCGGGCGCATATGTGATCTCCAAAAATTCTGCGCCATTTTCCGCATGGGCTGTAAGACGTGACCAGGTTACGCCTCCCTTAAGTTCAATCATGGGCCTCGACTTCGCATGAACGATGGGCGAAGGTTGCAAGTGCCGCGGAAACTCCGCGACAGATTCGGTCACTCCTCTTACCTTTGCATCACGCATCTCGCTTGCGGTTAACCCACCCGCCTCGCTCAAGATAGGGTTCGAACTTGCAACATCTGTATCATCTTGTTCGGGGAAAAAATAATCCACAGAGACGTTCAACGCGGATGCAATACTGTATAGCGACCGCACAGAGGGAAAGACCTTTCCCGTTTCGATCTGGCTGAGCATGCTGGCACTTACATCCGCTTTCGTGGCAAGTTCGCGCAGGCTCATTTCGTGCTCCTGACGGATTGCCCGAAGTTTTTCACCGATGGCGCGCGCGTGGTAGGGGTTTATGTCATTCATTCTTGCCGATTGAGTTGTGCAGCTCGATTATATTCACTTGTAATGAACACTGCAAGCGTTATTTGTTCATTATTTCTTAAAATTTTCGGCATGTGTTCAGTATAGATTGACAAAAGCGCTCGTTTCGATATAATTTGTTCAGTAGAATTGAATTCCGCCCAGGCTAATCGGGAGCGTTTCAGTATGGCGAATCTCGGCTTTGTGGGGTTGGGTTTGATGGGCAGTCGAATAGCACGACGTTTGTTGGCGGCCGGACATCAGGTGTCCGGTCATAATCGTACACGAGCCAAGGCCAAATCTCTGATCGAGGCCGGCATGCAGTGGAAAGACACCCCTCGGGAAGTGGCGCAAGCCGCCGATATCACGTTCAGCATGGTCGCGGATACGGCGGCTTTATCGTCGGTCACAGATGGGGATGACGGAATACTGAACGGACTCTCCGCCGGGAAAATTTACGTGGACCTGAGCACGGTCAGCCCGAAACTCATCCGCGATCTCGCGGGACGTGTGACTGCCACCGGCGCCGACATGCTGGAGGCGCCCGTGTCGGGGAGCATCCCCGCCGCAGAGGGTGGAACGTTGATCATTTACGTTGGGGGAAGTGTAGAAACGCTAGAAAAAGTCCGGCCTGTTTTTGAACAAATTGGCCAAAAGATCATCCATGTGGGGACGAACGGTCAGGCAATTTCCATGAAGATCGCCATTAATCTGAATATCGCTCCGCAACTGGTGTCCCTCTTTGAAGGTGTGCTGCTCGCCGAGCGGAGTGGGATCCCGCGTGCCGAAGCGTTGGATGGATTATTGAACAGCGTCGTTGCTTCTACTGCGATGAAGTACCGAGCGCCGTTCATATTGAAGATGCCGGAGGAAGTCTGGTTCAGCGCAACGATGATGAAAAAGGACATTCAACTCGCGCTCGAACTTGGTGAGGAAACAGGCGTCTCATTGCGGTCCGCGAAACTCGTGGATGAGATGCTGGATTATGCGATCAAGAGAGGATGGGGCGATGATGACTTTGCAGTCCTGTTCAAGGTGGTGGAACAGTTGTCAGCGAGGAGTGAGGCGTAAATGTCCGCTGTGAAGACAAAGAAATCCAAAGAGGAGTCCATATCTGATATTGACCGCGAACAGTGGTTGCACATGTACGAGCAGATGTTCAAGATACGGGCATTCGAGGAGCAGGTCAACGAGTTGTATCAGGGCGCGAAGATGCCTGGGCTGGCACATTTGTATATTGGCGAGGAGGGGATCGCGGTCGGAGTCTGTGAAGCGTTGACGCGTGAAGACTACATCACCAGCACGCACCGCGGGCACGGTCATTGTCTTGCCAAAGGTGCATCCGTGGATAAGATGTTCGCTGAACTGCTCGGCAAGGACGCAGGATATTGTCACGGCAAGGGGGGCTCGATGCACATTGCCGATCAGGACACAGGAAACTTGGGAGCAAACGCGATAGTTGGCGGAAGTTCAGCCATCGCCACAGGCGCGGCGTTTGCGAGCAAACGATTGGGCAACGGTCGTGTGGCTGTGTGCTTCTTCGGTGAGGGAGCACTGGGGCAAGGATTGGTTTACGAGTCGATGAACATGGCGCAATTGTGGAAATTACCGGTCATCTATGTTTGTGAAAACAATTTGTACAACGAATACACACACCATTCTGAGTCAACCGCAGGAAGTATGAAAGCCCGCGCGGAAGCTTTTGGCTTGATGTCTGCCGAAGTAGATGGACAGAATGTGCGTGAGGTGTACGAAACCGCATTGAAACTTGTCGAACGTGCGCGCAACGGTGAGGGACCTGCATTCATGTTGTGCAACACGTATCGCTATCTTGGTCATCACGTGGGAGATATCGCTCGGGAATACTACCGCCCGAAAGAGGAGGAAATGCGGTGGCGGAGTGAACGCGATCCGCTCACAACCCTTTCGAGTTGGTTGACTGAAAACAGGCTGGCAGACGCAGGTATCTTCGAGCAGATCGAAAGCACGGTCAGCCGCGAGGTCGAAGCCGCGGTGAACTTCGCATTGAACGCTCCCTTCCCCGCTCCCGAAGAGGTGACCAATCATGTCTATGTCTAATTCTTTGAACCGCCAAGCACGCGAAGGACGCCAAGAGCCCATTTTCAAAACCTTCGCGCTCTTTGCGTTCTTAGCGGTAAAAAACTTTACTGTCACAGAGAGTAACCATGCCTGATCGCGAACTATTCTTCGGCGAAGCCATCAAAGAAGCGCTGGCGGAAGAACTGCGCCGCGACCCAACCGTGTTCATGCTTGGCGAAGACATCGCCGAAGCAGGGACAACCTTCAAAGTCCTGAACGGACTCGTCGAAGAGTTTGGCAAGGAGCGTATGTTGGACACGCCGATTTCTGAGCCAGGGTTTACAGGTCTTGCAGTCGGCGCGGCAATGACGGGGATGCGCCCCATCGTGGACATCATGTTCGGCGATTTCAGCGGGCTCATCATGGATCAAGTCGCGAATCAGGCGGCGAAGATTCACTATATGTCGGGGGGCAAACTCAAAGTCCCGATGGTGTTGCGGACGACGATGGGCGCAGGACGTCGCTCTGCCGCGCAACATTCGCAGTCACTCCACGCGTGGTATAGCCACATCCCGGGTCTCAAAGTTATTGTGCCGTCCACGCCGTATGACGCCAAAGGTTTGATGAAGAGCGCCATTCGTGACGATAACCCCGTGGTCATCCTTGAAGACAAGATGATGTACAAAACCGTCAAAGGGCACGTCCCCGAAGAGGAATACATCATCCCGATAGGTGTAGCAGATGTAAAAAAAGAAGGAAGCGACATCACGCTTGTTGCCACGAGTAGTATGGTCTACGTCGCGTTTGATGCCGCAAAGATGCTTGAAGAAGTCGGCATCAGCGCCGAGGTCGTTGACCCGCGCACGCTTGTCCCACTCGATAAAGAAACTCTCATTAATTCGGTCAAGAAAACCAGCCGCGCCATCATCATTGACGAAGGCTACGAACAATACGGCGTCACCGCCGAACTTGCCTCCGTCATCGCGGATGGCGCGTTCTATTATCTCGATGCACCAGTCAAACGTATGGGTGCGATGAACGTCCCCATCCCCTTCTCGCCCGCCCTTGAAGACCTGACCATTCCGAATGCCCAAGGCGTATTCGAGATGGCAAAGTCATTATGTAATAAATAACTCCGTTGGTCGAGTAGGCGGCGCTCGTCCGCCGTATCGAGACCAACTGGTTTCAAAAAATATTTTGTAATAAACATAGTTTTGCTTACTGGTGGTCTCGATACACCCTTCGCAACGAGCGCTCAGGGCTACTCGACCACCAATCAAAAATCGTCAATCGCAAATCGGAGGAGCCATGCCCATCAAGACATTCGGAACCATGGGAGTTGACTGGGAAGAGCGCGTTCACTTTGACCGCTTGCGCGAGGATCGTCTCGCCCGCATCAAGGCACTGCTGAAAGAATCAGAGATCGGCGCGTTGCTCTGCTTCGATATGAACAACATCCGCTACATCACCAACACGACGATTGGTACATGGGCGATTGACAAACTCGGTCGCTTCTGCCTCCTCCCGCAGAACGACGAACCCATCAACTGGGACTTTGGCATTGCCGCCAAACATCATCAGATGTATTGCTCATGGTTCAAAGAGGGACATTCCCGTGCAGGCATCTCCACCCTGCGCGGCGCCATGCCGCCCGGCGCACATCGCGCCGAGGATGTAGCCCGCAAGATCCGCATCGAACTCGAAGAGCGCGGACTTCATAAAGAGCCGCTTGGCATAGACGTGGTTGAACCTCCCGTCCTCTTCGCCCTTCAAAAAGAAGGCATCACCGTTGTGGATGGGCAACAACTCATGCAGGATGCGCGTGTCATCAAAACGCAGGATGAGATCACTCTGCTTTCGATGGCTTGCACCATGGTGGATGCCGCCTATGACGAACTTTACCGTTTTATGAAACCCGGCATTCGTGAAAATGAATGTGTTGGTTTGGTCAATAACGTCCTGTACAGCCTTGGCTCAGAGCATGTCGAAGGTGTCAATGCCATTTCAGGCGAACGGTGCAGCCCACACCCGCACATTTTCAGCGACCGCGTGTTGCGCCCCGGGGACCTTGCCTTTTTCGACATCCTGCATAGTTACATGGGCTATCGCACTTGTTACTATCGCACGCTTGCCGTTGGTTCCGCCTCACAATCTCAAGTGGATGCGTACAAACGTTGCCGCTACTACCTCGATGCCGCCATTGACGCGATCAAACCCGGCGTCACGACTGCGGATGTCGTCAAGTTATGGCCCAAAGCGGAAGAGTTCGGCGTGGCGAATGAAGAACTCGCCTTTGCGCTTCAATACGGACATGGTGTCGGTCTCGCCATTTGGGAGAAGCCCGTCTTCAGCCGCCTCGTTTCGTTCGAGAGTCCCGAAGAAATCAAAGAAGGCATGGTCTTTGCCCTCGAAACCTACTGGCCCGCCTCCGATGGCTGGTCAGCCGCCCGCATCGAGGAGCAACTTGTCGTCACGAAAGACGGATGCGAAGTCATCACACGCTTCCCCGCCGAGCAGCTCATGGTCGTCGGCAAAAAATATTACACCGCCACAGGTCCGCTTTCAGAAACACGCGAAACCCAGTCGCACAAAAACCTCGATTACACCGGCGTGGATTACGGAGGCGCAGGTTTGCCCGAGGCGTCCGAGTTAGCTGGCTCAGATGGTCGGAACAAAAACAAAGTGAAGAGCAAGTAATGGATAGCTCACGAGGTTTTGCTTGTGGCTAAAGATGTCATCATGCCTGCACTCGGTATGGCGCAGGAAACAGGCACGCTCATTCAATGGCTCAAGGCCGCGGGTGATTCGGTCACCAAGGGCGAGCCGTTGATGGAGATCGAGACCGACAAAGCGACAGTCGAGATCGAAGCGCCTGCATCTGGAACCTTGTCGAGCATCACCGCTCAGGCTGGGGATGTGATCCCTGTCGGTCAGCGGATCGCGTTGATTCTTGCGCCGGGCGAGACAGCGCTTAGCGCATCACTTCCACAAGCGACTCAACCCGCCAACACGCTTCAACCTCAGCCGACGCCTGTTTCGCCCCAACCGGCATTTGCATCCGTCAAACCTGTCACTGCCACTCCCGTCGCCGCGCGGCTCGCCGCTGAACACAGGCTCGACATTACCAAAATCAAACCCGACGGCGGACAGATCCGCAAAGAAGACGTGCTCGCCTACCTCGACACTCAAAACAAACCGATTGCTATCACGCGAGTCTTGGCATCGCCCAAAGCGCGAAGACTTGCGCAAGAACGCGGCGTTGACCTCAAATCCGTTTCAGGCAGTGGACCCGATGGCGCCGTGCTTGCGAACGATGTGTTGACTTTCCGGGGTACCCATCCTGCATCTGAAAGCCTGACCGTCTCCCGCATGTGGCGCGTCATGGCAGACCGCCTGACACAGGCATGGACGACCATCCCTCACTTCTATTTGATTCGCGAGGTCAGCGCCTCCCGCTTGATCGCATGGCGCGAAAAAGCCCAAAAAGAGTCCGCCGAAAAGATCACCTATACCGATCTGCTTGTGAGATTAACTGCCGCGGCATTGCGGAGATATCCACGCTTGAACGCCTCATGGATGAACGACACCATCTCCCTCAATACAGAGATCAATATCGGTCTCGCCGTTGCCGTGGCCGATGGATTGCTCGTCCCTGTCATTCACCGCGCCGATGAATTGAATCTTTCTGAATTGGCATTGCGCCGCAGTGGTATTGTCGCGCAGGCAAAGGCTGGCAAACTCTCGCTCGATGATTTGAGCGGAGGCACGTTCACCATCAGCAACCTCGGCATGTACGGCGTAGATGCATTTAACGCAATCGTCAACCCACCCCAAGCCGCCATCCTCGCCGTCAGCCGCATCGCCGACCGCGTAGTGCCCGTCAACGGACAGCCTGCCGTCCAGCCGATGATGACGTTGAGTTTGTCCTGTGACCACCGCGTTGTAGACGGTGCTCGCGGCGCAGAATTTTTACAAGCCCTTGCTGATCTTATTGAAGAACCTTTGCAATTATTGAATTGACAAGGAGACCTGATGCCATCAAGACATATCGTCCGCACCGCCGACCAGGAAGACTTCAAAATACCCAAACCTTTTGAAAAAATCAGCAAGAGTTTTCGCCGCTGGTGCATTGTGGATGGGCCGAATGGTTCTGTCCATCAGGAGTTCAGCATCTGCGAACTTGATGCTGGTGGAACGGTTGGCGCGCACGTCCATACGTTTGAGGAACAAATTTATCTTCTTGAAGGCGAACTGATCTGTGAAACGGGCGATGATACATACTCGCTTGAACCAGGCGATTACGGCGTGATCCACGTTTCTGCCCCGCACTCGTATCGCAATGATAGTATGGCTCGCGTCCGCTGGGCGGAAATGCTTGCGCCGCAGCCGCGTCTCGATGGAGATGGCGACATTTATTCCGTAGCCGCCCTCCCGAAGGTAGAGCCGATCAAGGTTGATGCACGCGATCCGCGCACGCGTTCGTTCGGTCACATCTCACCTGAAAATATGGAAGCGGGCATGCAAACCCAGGACAAGCTTGCGCTTTCCGCGAGCATGCGCACAGCACTTCTCGTGTACAGCGGCATCACGGTCAAGATGATGGTGGATAGCGACCTCGGCGCACAACTGGCGACCATGTTCATGGTCCAGTATGAACCGGCGGGTGTGGCTGGCGCGCACGATCATCCGCTAGAAGAGACTTATTTGATTTTGGAGGGCGAAGTGTATGGCTGGTTCGACGGCGTGAAATATCACCTCAAGCCCGGTGACTGTGCCTGGGCGGGGGTGGGCTGTATTCATGAGTTCAAGAACGCAACAGACGGAATTGTGCGCTGGCTGGAGACTCAGGCGCCCCAGCCACCGCGCCGCCACTCATATCGCTTCCGCCGCGATTGGAAGTATCTCGAAGAGAAGTTAGAGAAAGGAGATCACCACCATGGCTAATAATGGGACAGTCGTCATTGCTGGCGCAACCAACTCATTGGGCAAAGCGCTTGCCAGGCATTATGTGGATAAGGGGCACCGCGTTGTAGTCAGCAGTCGTCAAATGGATCGCGCCGAGGCGCTTGCCAAGGAACTGGGCGGCGATTGTGTGCCCGTTGCCTTTGATATGGCGGAACCCCATAGCATTGCTCCCGCCCTAACTGAAGTTGACGATGTCTTACGCATCGTGCTGATGGGGTTGTATCGTGACGAGAACAAGGTTCGTGAGTACAACATTGACGAAGCAATAAAACTTGCCACACTGAAACTTGTCGGTTACGCCGAAGTGATCCATGTCCTCCACTCGAAAATGCGCGAGAACGGGTCCATTCTGGTCTTCGGCGGGTTGGCAAAGAATCAGCCGTATCCCGGTTCCACGACCATCACATCGGTTAACGGCGCGATGGCCACTTTGATTAATTCGCTGGCGGTCGAGTTATCGCCGATTCGGGCGAACGCCATCCATCCCGGGCAGGTCGGTGATTCGCCGGTATGGGCGGCAAAGCCGAAAGAAGTCATTGATAACTTAAAGTCCCGCACCGCGATGGGGCGCTTGGTGACAGTTGCGGAAGTGACCGATGCCGCTGTATTTTTGCTCGAGAACGGCGGCGTGAACGGCGTCAACCTGCATGTGGATGGCGGAAGGATGATGAAGTAGTCGAGGCTAATATGCACTTCGTTTCCAAGATCGAACCAGCCGCCGCGCACACCCCGAAACTGTACGAAAAGCATAGTTCCGGCTTTCGGCGCGCAGCATACGTGGATCGCGCGATGGGTTCAGTGCACATGGGAGCGGGCATTTGTTACCTCGATGCGCAAGGCTTAATTCAGCCTCATCTACATTCCTTCGAGGAAAGCATCTATGTGTTGGACGGTGAACTCATCGTGCAGATCGGCGACCAAGCCTATTCGCTCAGTCCCGGTCACTTTGGGTTGATCGGTACGGGCGTCAAACATGCCTTTCGCAAAGCCGGCGATACACCGGCACGCTGGCTGGAGATGCAATCGCCCCAGCCGCGTCCAACTCACTACGGGCGCGACACGTTCTTCGTCGCGGGGGATGCGCCAACACATGGAACGCCGCCCGACTCTTCCTCACCCATGCTCGGTCACTTCGACGAGTCGCAGTTGCCTCACCCCGGCGGACCCTCCCAAATGGAAGGCTTCAACCCGACGACCGGCGTCGCCATCAAAATGTTCGTGGATCGCTCTTTCGGCGCAGTCCACCAATCGTTGTTCCTCATTCAGTATATGCCCGGCGCGAAGATCGATCCGCACGACCACACATTCGAGGAATCCTATTTCATCGTAAGCGGGCGCGTGAAGGCAACCGCCGACAGCGAAACGTACGACCTCGGCGCGGGCGATGTCATCTGGACCGGCGTCGGTTGCATCCACAGCTTCGAGAACGTCGGCAATGAGCCTGTGCGCTGGATCGAGACTCAAGCGCCGTTGCCGCCAGCGAAGGAAGTCTTCCGCTTCGAAAGGGATTGGGCGCAATACGCCTCCTGACAAATCCGATGGCAGAGAAACGAACCCTACTCAAGAACGGCATCGTCCTCACGCTCGACAAGAAGGTCGGCAACTTCCATCAGGCGGATGTGCTGATCGACGGGACGAAGATCGCGGCGGTCGGTCCGAACCTCGACGCGGAAGGCGCGGAAGTGATCGACGCGTCGGAGACGATCGTGATGCCGGGGTTCATTGATACGCATCGCCACGTCTGGGAGGGAATCCTCCGGAACATAGGAACAGATGTCCCCTTGGAGGGCGAGGCGAGTTACCTGTCGTTCATCCTCAACACACTGGCGCCGGTGTATCGTCCCGAAGATGCATACATCGGTAACCTCGTCGGGTTGTACGGCGCGATCGACGCAGGCATTACAACCATCCTCGATTGGTCGCACATCCAGGCGACTCGCGAACATGCAGACGCGGTCATCAAGGCGTTGCAAGAATCAGGTATGCGCGCGGTATTCGCTTATGGCTACCCGTGGTGGAAATCTGCCGATGAAAAACAGGATGATTGGATTCGTGAAATTGCCAAACAATATTTTTCATCGAAAGGTCAATTGCTTACATTTGCCATTGCCCCGCCGGGACCGGAGTTCACTCCGTTCGAAACGGCGAAAGCACAATGGGAACTGGCGCGTGAACTAAATGCGCGCATCACCGTGCATGTGGGCGTGGGGACGGCAGGCAAACAGGGCAAATTGGCGGAGATGGGCAGGGCAAAACTGCTTAGGGATGACACGACCTACATTCATTGCACCACGCTGAGCGATGACGAGATCAAAATGATCGTGGATACCGGTGGCACGGTTTCGTTGGCGTCTCCCGTTGAAATGGTGATGGGACATGGCATGCCGCCGATTCAGAGATTTTTAGATCGCGGTCTGCGCCCCAGTTTGAGCATCGATGTGGAGACCAACGTGCCAAACGATATGTTCACGCAGATGCGCTCGGTACATTCGTTGCAAAAGACCATGATCTTCGACAAGAAACTTGCGGGCAAGGGCGGCTTGCCGTCTTTTCTGAACTCCCGCGATGTCATCGAGTTCGCCACCATCGAAGGCGCACGCGCAAACGGCATGCTTCACAAGATGGGCACGCTCACGCCGGGCAAGGAAGCGGACCTCATCATGCTGAAGACAGACC
>Ga0187892_10003143_pt1 | contig 30851 bp, 23 predicted proteins | sample MA1701073metaG_FD_139345 | JGI IMG/M metagenome (GOLD analysis project Ga0187892, IMG submission 139345) | Bio-ooze microbial communities from a basaltic lava cave in the Kipuka Kanohina Cave System on the Island of Hawaii, USA - MA170107-3 metaG ...
ACCCCAATATTGATAGGGCTTTCACCCAAACAGTCCACGATGTCGTGAGACCTTTTGCCAATTAAGGAGTCCACGATGTCGTGAGACTTTTTAGTCCACGATGTCGTGAGACCTGACAATTACATGCTTCCGGCCGCCGAACGTCTGCCTGGCGTGCGGCGGTTGATTGACCGGAAAATCTATTTCGTGCTGCACGCGCCGCGACAGGTGGGCAAGACCACGGCGGTGATGGAACTGGCGCGCGAGTTGACGGCGGAAGGGCGCTACACCGGCTTGCTGGTGACGATGGAGACAGGAGCGGCCTTCAACGACGACCCCGGCGCCGCCGAGTTGGCGATCCTCGGCACGTGGCGACGCGATGCTGAAACTCATCTGCCGCCGGAGTTGCGTCCTCCTGCCTGGCCGACAGCCGCCCCCGGCGAACGAATCCACAGCGCGCTTTGGGCATGGGCGCAAGCCTCTCCGCGCCCTTTGGTCTTGTTCCTCGACGAGATTGATTCGCTTGAGAACGAAGCATTGGTCTCGGTCCTGCGCCAGCTCCGCGCCGGGCACCGAAACAGACCCCAAAGCTTTCCCTGGTCGCTGGCGCTGATCGGCCTGCGCGACGTGCGCGATTACAAGGTCGCTTCCGGCGGCAGCGCGCGCCTGCACACCGCCAGCCCTTTCAACATCAAAAAGTCGCTGACGATGGCCAACTTCACGCGGGAGGAGGTCGCCGCGCTCTATCTTCAACACACCGCCGAGACCGGCCAGGTCTTCACGCCCGAAACCTTGCAACGCGCCTTTGAATTGACTCAGGGGCAGCCCTGGCTGGTCAACGACCTGGCGCGCGAATCGGTCGAGGAGCTGGCGCCTGATCCGCACACGCCGATCACGCCTGAGATTCTCGAACGCGCCAAGGAGAATTTGATTGAACGGCGGGAGACGCATCTGGACTCTCTGGCTGAGAAATTACGCGAGCCGCGCGTGCGACGCGTCATCGAGCCGATGCTGGCCGGCAGCGTTCTCAGCGATGTGCCGGAAGATGATCGCCGGTATGTGATTGATCTGGGATTGGTGCGGCGCGACCCAAGCGCAGGATTGGTCATTGCCAACCCGATTTATCGCGAGGTGCTGCCTCGCGTGCTGGCGAGCGGCCCGCAGGACTCGCTGCCGCACATTGCGCCGACCTGGTTGCGAGCGGATGGGAGCCTGGACCCGAAGAAGTTGCTGGAAGCTTTTCTGGCTTTCTGGCGACAGCACGGCCAACCGTTACTGGGCAGCGCCCCTTATCACGAGATCGCGCCGCACCTGGTGATGATGGCCTTCCTGCATCGCGTAGTGAACGGCGGCGGGACGCTCGAACGCGAATACGCCATCGGCCGCGGGCGCATGGACCTCTGCCTGCGCTACGGCGACGTGACGCTCGCGATGGAATTGAAAGTCTGGCGCGATGGAAAACCCGATCCGTTGAAAGAGGGCTTGAACCAGTTGGATGAACGCTTGAGCGGCCTGGGACTCGACACGGGCTGGCTGGTGATCTTCGATCAGCGCGGCGGATTACCCGACATCAGCGAACGCACGACGACTGAAACTGCGACCACCCCATCAGGCCGCAATGTGACCGTCATCCGTGGCTGAATCGAGCGAAGAGGAAAATGCCGCTCGCTGACAACGGTTAGCGGCGCCCTGCCGACTCAGATTCCCGCTTCGCCCCACGCAATATTGGGAGTTCAGCGTCAGCCTCCTTCCACGCCGCAAAGAAATCATCCCAAGCCTTCTGGCTCTTCGCCCTATCGCCCGTGAGCGCCGCCGCGCGAGCCAATCCCAGATGCGCGAGCGGATACAACGGCGAGAGTGGCGCGTAGCCTCTGTGATCGAGAACCTTTTGAAACTCCGCCGCCGCTTCCGCCCCGCGCCCGAGTTTCAGGTAAGCCTGGCCGCGCAGGTGTTGTGGCCAGAATTCGGCGGCGGCTTCGTAACGCGAGGCCGCTTGCAGTTGATCTATGGCCTGCGCTGCGTTGCCACGTTGCAATTCCAGCGCCGCGCGGATCGTCGGCAGCCAGATTGAGTTGATGAGGGTATCTTCCGGGTAACGCGCAGTCAGTTCGGCAACGAGCGGTTGCGCCTGATTCGCTTCGCCGCACAAAGCCAGCGCGAGCGCTGCGCGGGGCAGTGAGACGCGGCCGCCTGTGAGTTTCAAGGTGTGCGCGGCATCTTGTCCAGCCTGGCGGCAAGCGCCGAGGGCCACGCCGCGCAGCGCCTGCTCACCGGCGTAGCGGGCGGCGATCTCCTGCGTGTCGCCGCGCGCCGACAAATTAACCGCCCGGCGCGCGAGTTCCTGCGCCTGACGCCATTGTCCGGCAAAGGCCGCGGCTCCGGCCTGCCAATCGAAGGCGATGTACTCGTAGGGTTTCCCGCGCGCCCAATCAAGCTGCTGCTGCATCCCGGTTTGGTCGCCGTGGATGAAGGCAAGTTGATAAAGGATGATGCGAGAATCCAGGTGAGCGATCTTTTGCTGAAGCATTTGCGTGAGAAATTCTCTGGCTTCGGAGTAACTGTCGAGGTGGAGCAGCGGCCAGCCCAAGGCCCTATTCGCTGGAGCAAAAGTGGGATAGAGGCGGAGGGCCTCGCGGGCTTCGGCGACGGCCTCGTCATAGCGCCCGAGCATGTTGTACGTCAAGGCCAGGTCGTTTGGCCCTGAATGCTCGCGTGGATACAACTGCTTTTGCAGCAGCAGCGCCTCGATCCGTTTGTCCAGGTTCCCGGTGGCAAAGCCGTGATAGAAATTCGTGATGCGGAACTGCTCGTATTCGTTCGCCCGATCTTTGATCGCGTACCCCTTTTCCGCAGCTTCGGCGGCCAGTTCCATCTGGCCGGTAGACCAGTACGCCACGGACAGCACGCTGTAGGCCTGGGCAAATTCGGGGTCAAGCTGCACCGCGCGTTTATAAAATGGAATCGCCTCTACTGGTCTGCCGCTGTACGAATTCTCAAGCCCCGCGGACCAGGCTTTGTAAGCTTCCAGCTTTGAAGTCGTGGCTTGTTCCACCGGCTTGTTGAATCGCTGGATCGAAACGAGTGTTTCGCCGAGGCGGGCGCGTAACTGTGTCGCCGCCTGTGCGAGCGCTTTCAGCGTCTGTTCCTTGCTGGCGGCCTCGACCTGTTCGCGGGCCAACGATTCGCCGGTTTGGCCGTTGATCGCTTCGAGCGTGATGGCGTAATGGACGCCGAACGGGGCAATGACCCCGGTGACTAATGCCTTCAAATTCTGCCGCTCGCACACCTCACGCGCAATCTCCGCCGTCACGCGCGTATTCGGCGGGCGATTCATTTGCTGCAACGCCTGCCGCAGACGCGGTTCAGGAAAGAGGTTCAGAAAAGGAGATTGTTGCAATTGGATCGCCAGCGCCTGTTTGAGCGATCCGTCGAAGACTTCGTCGCCGGTCTTGTTCTCGAAATCGGCCAGCAGGATCGTGTCTTTTTCGGTGAGCGCGGGCCTGCGGTTGAAGTAGAACCAAGCGACAACTGCGGCGATGACGAGTCCGGCCAGCGCGACGATTGCGGCGAGGCGGCGTTTGTTCGTAGTCCGACCTTCAGGCGGAAGCGTTCGGCGCCGCGAGCTTCCGCCTGAAGGCGGGACTACGAACTTTTCCACCAGCAGTCGCTCTTTGAGCTGATTGAGATCGTCGAGCAGAGTCTTGGCCGTTTGATAACGTTCGGTGCGGTCTTTGCACAGCGCGCGGCTGATGATGCGCTCCAATGCGGGCGGCGCTTCGGATAGCAGTGGCGGCTCATCTCGCAAGATTGCGGCAATCACCTCGCTTGTCGACGCGCCCGCAAACGGCGCGCGCCCCGCAATCACCTCGTAAAGCATCACGCCGAGGCTGAAGATGTCGGTCCGCGCATCCACCTTCTCGCCCCGCGCCTGCTCCGGCGACATATAACGCGGCGTCCCCATCACCACCCCGCTCTCAGTCCTGCCGCCAGCCACTGTCGCCGCCTGCGTGTCGACATCAGACGACGACGGCTCGGTCAGCTTGGCCAGGCCGAAGTCCAGCACCTTGATGATGCCGTCGCGCCGCAGCATCACGTTCTCCGGCTTGATGTCGCGGTGCATGATCCCGGCCTCGTGCGCGGCTGAGAGCGCGGCGGCAATCTGCAAGGCAATTTCAATCGCCTCCGACGGCTCGATCCGCTGCTGCGGCGCGGCGCTCATCCGCTGGCGCAGCGTCTCGCCTTCGACGTACTCGGTGACGATGTAGTGTGTGCTGCCAACTTCGCCGATCTCGTGAATCGTGATGATGTTCGGATGATTCAAGGCGGAGGCCGCACGCGCCTCTTGTTCAAAGCGCCTCACCCGCTCCCGGTCGTGCGTGAACGCGGCGGGCAAGAGCTTGAGCGCTACCTTGCGCCCCAGCCGCGGATCGAGCGCCAGATGAACCTCACCCATCCCGCCTTTGCCCAGCGGCGCAAGAATTTTGTAAGCGCCAATCTGTTGTCCGGTAATCCCCAGCGCTTTGGTTGTGCTCAGGTCTTCGGCTTCAAGCTGCCGCGCCTCCATCACCAGCGCGTCCTCTTCGATGAAGTTCTCCGCCGCTCCGTCATAGCGCAACAACTCTTCGACCTCGCGGCGCAAGTCGGAGTCGTCCGCGCAGGCTTCGGCCAGGAACGCCGCACGCTCTTCGGGCGCGCGCTCCAATGCCGCGTGATAAAGCTCTTCGATCAATTGCCAGCGATTACGCTCCATCGCGCCCTCCTCTCAGAAACCGCAACAGCCAGGATTTCGCCAATCGCCAATCGCGCCGCACGGTTTCGGGCGAGACCTGCAAGGCCTCGGCCATTTCGGCTTCATTCAATCCGCCGAAGAAGCGCAGTTCGACGACTCTGCTCTTGCGCTCGTCGACTCGGGCGAGCGCGTCGAGCGCCTCGTCGAGCGCGACTAAATCTTCATCGCGCGGCTGGCCAATCACCAGCGTCTCGTCCAGCGAGACCTGCTGCGCGCCGCCGCCGTGTTTCCGATTGCCGCGCGAGCGGGCGAAATCCACCAGGATTTGCCGCATCAGCCGCGACGCGACGGCGAAGAAGTGGGTGCGGTTTTCCCAACGCACCCGCCCGGCGTCAATCAGCCGCAGATAGGCCTCGTTGATGAGCGCCGTAGTTTGCAGCGTGTGGCCGGCTCGCTCCCGGCGCATGTAGCTGTGCGCCAACCTCCGCAGCTCGCCGTACACGAGCGGCACAAGGCGGTCGAGCGCTTCCTGGTCGCCCTCGCTCCACGCCAGCAACAACTCAGTGACCTCGTGTGACTCCGGTGTCGACATAAAAATTTTTGGGTTTAACCGAAAAGCTGATAGCCGCCGCCGTTGTAGCCCTGTCACTGACCATCGGGCTATAGATTTCAAGAAAAAGAATTGCCGAGGAAAGAAGAATTCTGCCGCGAAACGTACCGCAGACTGTCCAGTCTGCGGAGGCTGGCTTGACTCGAATCTTGTCGAAGAACGAGAGCCTCCGGCCACGGGGTGAGCGCTCTTTGAATTCTTCAGTTTATGAAGCGCCCGCAGACTCGACAGTCTGCGGTACATTTCTTTAGCTGTGACGGGTCAGCCAAGAAATTCTTTCGTCGACGTTACCGGGTTTCGCCGCAATTTCCGCATGTGGAGGCAAGAGTCGAGATGGGTTTGATCAAGTCGAGCCTGTCTCAGGCGGCAATGTGTCCGCTGCGACTCCGAAAACACTGGCCGTGCGCCGCCCGTGCGAACAGGCGGGCGTGTGGCCATCACAACGATTCAAATGGAGGAAGGTATGAACAGAAACGAAAGACATTTTACGAGGTTTATGCGCATCGCCTTGATGCTGCTGATGCTAATGCCCACGCCTGCGGCCTGGGCGCAATCGCCCGCGTCCCAGCCAGCCGCCGCGCAGGACGTGACCATCATCATTCAACAACAGCAGGTGCGCTTCACGACGCGCTCAGCCGTCGCGGAGATGCAGTTGAAAGTCTTCGATCAGACGGGCGAGATGGTTTACGACAGCGGCGTTGTCACCGAGCCGGAACTCAACTGGCCGCTGCAGGACGCCAATGGCAACACGGTCAAGAGCGGCCTGTATGCCTACACGCTCTCGATCAAAGAAGCCGGAGCCGAGACAGCCAGCGTGCGGCGCGGCCATTTCATCGTTGACCGCGCGCAAGACCGCGATGGCGCGGACAAGCTCTGGGTCACGAGCCAGAACAGCAGCGGCGTCGGCACAGAACTGACCGTGGCCAGAGATGAAAACGCTACCGTGGCCGGGGCGACTACGAGTGGCGAACGCACGCTTGAAGTGCGAGGCGAGAGCAGGAAGCGCGAGAGCGGCGACCGCAACGTCGAGGGTGAGCAGAAGACCAAGAGTGAGATGAAGGAGGCGGGTGGGAGAATGATCCTCCAAGGAAGCGACGATCCTTTGCTGGTAATAAATCACACTGGAACTGCTTTCAACCCTGCCATTCATTTTCAGCAAGATGGTGTTCCAAAAGCGTTTCTGTGGTGGGACCAGTTCAATCGTCGCCTCAATCTGGGGACCCCTGCCAAAAACCCGATCCTCGCATTGCAAGACAACGGCAAGGTCGGCATCGGCACGGATACTCCAGCCAGCACGCTGGATATCCGAACATCGCAAGATGGCTTGAGAATCTTTGGCTACCAACCCTTTTTGACACTGACCGATTCCTCCACAGGTCGTCGCGGTCGAATCCAGAGCGCAAACGGCAGTATCGGATTTCAGACTGAGAGCGACATTGCGGCCGGAGTTCCGGCCCAGGTAGAAGTCCTAAATTATGTTGATCCCAATACCCCCAGGTTGCTTGTAAAGGCGCAAAATGGATTGGAGACCGTCGGCTACGAACCATTCCTGACCTTGAACGATAGCGCCAACAATGCTTACCGTCGCATCCGAATCCAAGATGTCAACGGCGATTTCAACTTTCAGACCCACAGCCTCACCGTCCATGGAGGAAGCGCCATGGTGATCAAAGATGGTACGTACAACGTCGGCATCGGCACACCAGACCCGCAGGCCAAACTCGATGTCGTTGGACGGACGAGGACAGGATCGCTCGAGATCACTGGCGGCGCTGACTTCGCCGAGAACTTCGATGTCAATGTCGAAACGACGGGCGGCGAGAAACTAACGGCGAAGGTCGAGGCGGGGTTAGTGGTTTCGATTGATCCGGCCAACCCCGGCAAGCTTCAACTCAGCACACAGGCTTATGACTATCAAGTCGCGGGCATTATCAGCGGCGCAGGCGGCGTCAAGCCTGGGATGATGATGAGCCAGGATGGGACGCTGGCCCACGGCCAGCACCCGGTGGCGCTGAGCGGGCGCGTCTACTGCTGGGCCGATGCTTCCAATGGCCCGATCAAGCCTGGCGATTTGCTGACGACTTCAGATACGCCCGGCCACGCGATGAAGGTGACTGACCGGGTGAAGGCGCAGGGGGCGATCATCGGGAAGGCGATGACCGGGCTGAAGGAAGGCAAAGGGCTGGTTCTCGTGTTGGTCACACTGCAATAACCGATGTACGCAGTTCAGATGGGAACAGGGAGGAAATTGACCGGCAATCAATAACGGTGTTGGCCATTTCATCTCTGCTCCTGCCTGGCTTCGACGGAGATTTCCAAAACCTTTCCACGGAGGTAAAAAGACATGCAACCATTTTCCAAACTAATTCATAGCGCGCTTCTCTTAGTGCTGCTCTTCAGCTTCTCGTCTCATTCGAAGGCGCAGTCAGACATTCACGTTGATCGAAATGGCTCCGCTGCGCCGGATGGGACAGCCGATAAACCATACCAATTGGTCAAGGCGGGAGCCTGTAGAGCCAGGCCGAACGGCACAGTCGTGATTCGTCCCGGCGTTTACAACGAGACATTCACGCTCGATTACCCGGTGAGGCTAAAGGCCTCCGGCCCAGCAGTCATTGGTCAGATGGCCGGTAAGCCCAACACCAAACTGAAGGTCGTCACCTACAACACACATCTTTTCGGTGATGAGGGCGCCGGATTATTTCCTCAATTCGCCGACAGGGCGCGGGCCGCTTATATCGCGGACAGGCTCCGGCTTGAGGATGCCGATGTTATCGGATTGCAGGAAGTCTGGGACGAAGAACTTGCCGACGCGATTGTCCAGAGGGCAGGGTACCCGCACCACTACTACAACAACGCGCACGACGAGGCGGACGACTTTCTCAATTCCGGCCTGCTTTTGTTGAGCAAATCCCCCCTGGTCAACGCTTCGCTGACGTTTTATCGGGATGAAGTCAGCATTTCTGACTGCGATTTTTTTGATCCGCTATGTCCGATTAAGAATCCGACGAAGCCGTGGGAGTGTTTCAATATATTTAATTGCAAATCCTACCTGGATGGCTTTGCGTCCAAAGGGTTCTTGCAGGCAACGGTTTTCAAGAATGGCTTTCAGATTGGGATTTTCATTACCCACACCCAGGCCGAGCATCATAAGGATGGTGTGAACGCCAGGAGGAAGCAGTTAGAACAACTCGGATCACAAATTCGGAAATACATTTCGGAAAATCCCGCTGCCGAGGTCATCTTGATGGGCGACTTCAATGTGATCGCCGGAAGCGAGGATTATAACAACAGCCTGTTGCCGCAGACGGGCTTGCGCGATATGTATCCGAACCTGGCGCCCTGCCCGGACACCTCGCAGGATCAAGCGACGTGCGATTTTAACCGGAACGATCTGGCGAGGCTTTTCGGCAATACCGAGTTTGATTGTAACAACCAGCGGCTGGATTACGTGTTGTACAGTCACGGGAAGGCCTTTGATGTCCTGCCGGTCAAGCTGGAGGTGAGAAGGTATCAGGCTGAAACCCGCGAGGGTCATAAAACAATGTTGGATTTGTCAGATCACTTTGGCATCGCCGCCGAGCTCTCGCTTTGGCGAAACAATTGATTGGGGTTAGCCTGGAAAAACTAAAAGCGGAACGCCACAGATCAAAAATCTGAGACGCTCCGCTTCATTCGTTTTACCCTCGCTCCGGCTTCCGCAAATCAAGCGACCGCCGGATCTATTCCTTCAGTCTCCACGCCCAGATCAGCCAACGCCTGCGTGGCCTTCTTCGCGTTGAATTTTCCTTCGCGCGCCAATCGAGACAGCGTCGCCGCGACGATTGATTCGGCGTTGATCTCGAAATGGCGGCGCAGGTACTCGCGATTTTCGCTGCGTCCGAAACCGTCCGTGCCCAGGCTGACCAATCGTCCGTTGAGCCACAGCGCGAGTTGATCCGGCACGATCTTCATGTAATCGGTCGAGGCGACGATCGGGCCTTCGGTCTTCTCCATCACTTCGGCGATGTAAGGCTTCCGTTCGGCCTCTTCCGGATGCAACCGGTTCCAGCGTTCGGCCCTCAGCGCGTCGCGGCGCAGTTCGTTATAACTGGTCACACTCCACACGTCGGCGCTGAGCTTGTATTGCTCGGCCAGAATCTGTTGAGCGCGCAGAGCATCGTTGATCATCGGCCCGCTGCCCCACAAATGAACTTTCGCCTGGCTGTCGCCGCTCTTCAGCTTGTAGATGCCTTTGATGATGCCTTCCTCTGCGCCTTCGGGCATCGGCGGTTGCGCGTAATTTTCGTTGTAGAGCGTGATGTAATAGAAGCGGTCTTCCTTTTCCTGATACATCCGCCGCATCCCGTCCTGAACGATGACCGCGACTTCGTAAGCAAACGCCGGGTCGTAACTGGCGCAGGTCGGCACGGTGCTCGAAAGCACGAGGCTATGGCCGTCCTGGTGCTGCAATCCTTCACCGTTGAGCGTCGTGCGCCCGGCGGTCGCGCCGCACAGGAAGCCTTTACCGCGCGCGTCGGCGAACGCCCAGACGAAGTCGCCGATGCGCTGGAACCCGAACATCGAATAGAAAATGTAGAACGGAATCATCTCTGTCCGGTAGTTCGAATACGCCGTGCCAGCGGCGGTGAACGAACACATCGAACCGGCTTCAGTAATTCCCTCTTCCAGAATCTGTCCATCCTTCGATTCCTTGTAGTAGAGGAACATGTCGGCGTCGTGCGGCTCGTAGAGCTGACCCTGGCTGGCGTAAATGCCGACCTGGCGGAAGAGCGATTCCATGCCGAACGTACGCGCTTCGTCGGGGATGATCGGGACGATGCGTTTGCCGACCTGCGGCTCTTTCAACAGGTTGGTCAGGACGCGGACGAAGGCCATGGTCGTCGAAACTTCGCGGCCTTCGGAGCCCGTAAGCTGCTCTTTGAAGAATTCGAGTTTCGGCGTTTCGAGGGTGTCCGACTCCTCCTCGCGCACGGGGTAATGACCGCCCAGAGACTGGCGCCGCTCCTGCAGGTAGATGACTTCGGGGCTGTCCTGAGGCGGCGTGTAGAACTTCGCCTCCTTCGCGTCTTCGTCCGAGAACGGCAGGTCGAAGCGGTCGGTCATGTTGACCAGATCGCTCTCGTCGAGCTTCTTCGATTGGTGCGCCAGGTTGCGTCCTTCGCCGCCCGACGGGCCGAGGCCGTAACCTTTGATCGTCTTTGCCAGAATGACCGTCGGCTGCCCCTTGTGCTCGAACGCGCGTTTGTAAGCATTGAAGACCTTGATCGAATCGTGGCCGCCGCGCCGGAGCGCCCACAACTCGTCGTCGCTCATATCGGCGACCAGTTGGGCCAGTTCGGGATATTTGCCGAAGAATTTTTCGCGCAGGAATTTGCCGTCTTTCGCCCGGAAAGACTGGTATTCGCCGTCCACGCACTCTTCCATCCGCCTGAGCAGGATGCCCGTTTTGTCTCTGGCGAAGATCTGATCCCAGCCTCTGCCCCACACGACCTTGATCACGTTCCAACCCGCGCCGCGAAACGCCGCTTCAAGCTCCTGAATGATCTTGCCGTTGCCGCGCACGGGGCCGTCCAGCCGTTGCAGGTTGCAGTTGATGACGAAGATCAGGTTGTCGAGCTTCTCGCGCGAAGCCAGGGTCAGTGAACCCATTGATTCGGGTTCGTCCATCTCGCCGTCGCCGAGGAAAGCCCAGACCTTGCGGTCGGTCGGCGTGATCAATCCGCGATTCTCCAGGTAGCGCATAAACCGCGCCTGATAAATGGCGTTGAGCGAAGCCAGTCCCATCGAAACCGTCGGGAAGCGCCAGAAATCGGGCATCAGCCATGGGTGCGGATATGACGACAGTCCTGGTTAGCCGCGCAATTCGTGGCGGAAATTTTCGAGGCGCCGGAGCGTCAAACGGCCTTCGAGGAAGGCGCGCGAGTAGATGCCGGGGCTGGCGTGCCCCTGGAAGTAGACGAAATCGCCCGGCTCTTCGTTGATCGTCGTTCGGAAGAAGTGATTGAAGCCGACTTCCATCAGCGTAGCCAGCGAAGCGTAAGTGGCAATGTGACCGCCGATCCCGGGGTCTTTCTTGTTCTGTTGCACGACCATCGCCATCGCGTTCCAGCGGATGATGCTCTTGATCTGGCGCTCGATTTCGAGATTGCCCGGATAAGGTAACTCTTCTTCGACGGGAATTGTGTTGCAGTATGGCGTGTTGAAGCGGGCCGGTATGTTCATACCGGCGAATCGAGCGCGCTCGGTCAATTGATGGAGCAAAAAGGTGACGCGCTGTTGATTGTCTTCATCCAGAATCTGATCCCAGGCTTCTAGCCATTCGGCGGTCTCCTGGGGATCGGCGTCTGCGGTTGGCGCTGCGGCCGGAATCTGTGAGTTGATCTGTTGTTCGAGTTGAGCTTTTGCTTGCATCGTCTTTCTTAGTTTCCTCGTCGTGTGACTTGCCGTCGCGTCCGGCTACACTTCGGGGCGTCCTTTTCGCAATCGTCCAAGTCACGCGGGTTAATGGTAAAGCTGATTTCATAGGGTCTGCTCTGGGAGCGATCGGAGAATAATATAGCCCAAACGCCACAGTTAGTCGAAGCGCGGAGTGAAGAAGTATGCCTCTACGCATCGTCGCCGGAGAACCGCTGCTTTGATCAACTGCCGATCAAGGCCATGAGGATTCCGAAGATGATCGCAATGAGCGGCCACGCGACGATCGTCACCGCCCAGATGATTGACGCTTTCAGGATGCGGCTGCGGGACTGTTTCAGGTCGGCGTGGTTTTTGTCTATCCCCTGCAATCCCCAGTGGTATTTCGCGAACCAGATCAGAACCAGAACGGGGAAGGCGAAGATCATGAAGATGAGCGCAAGGGCGGCGATGTTTCCGCCACAGGGAAGATAGCTGGCCAGCATCAGAGCAACCATCCCGCGCGCGGCGAGCATGATGTTGTTGGCGTGGTTGAACGCGCTGTTGATCGTCGTTTGCGCGTTGGCCGCCCACGCCGCCCATTGCGGATCAACGGGCGCGTGGCAAAAAGCGCAATGAATCATTGAAGTGTTAATCATCTCTCCGCACTTCGGGCAGGCGAAGATCTGCGGTTGGGACAGGCCGAGAGTTGAATCCATGGGGTCGCTCCTGGTTGTCAGCGGCGCCTATGCGTCTCACATCAGTTTCAGTTTTGCGACGCGCGGGTCGGTGATGATCTGGTCGTTCTCGAAATCGAGCTTGATTTTCCACTTCTGCATCGTCATCGCGCCGATCACCACCTGTTCGGACAAAGCCGGAACGACCATAAACTCATCCGAGAGGCGCAGATTGTCGAGGAAGAATTCCAAGCGCGCGGTGCTCTCGACGTGAACAAAAGTTCCTTCGCTGGCAGTCTCCAAAGGCAGCGGCTCTGGCAGGAGATCGGTAAGCGCAAGCGATCCGGCGATGTCGGAACGAACGCAGGAAAAGGTCGCTCCGCTATCAAACAGAGCCTGCAGATCGGACTGGCCTTTCGAGCCGCGAAATTTTACTGTGCGTTCAATAATCATAATTTTCTCCTCCAAGTTTGGGCTGAAGTCAGCCACATTCTGCCATCGTCGCCGCAATTGAATCAAACAACGGAGATTGGCGCGTTTACAACCTACAGCTCGAACTTCTGCAAATACTCCGGTATCTCCACCGGCCATCCGAACTTCTCGACGATCTTGATCTTCATCGCTTCCTGCGCCGCCGGTTCGCCGTGAACCAGAAAGACTTTTTCGGGCGCGCGTTTGAACCCACTGAGCCAGCGCAAAACCTCGCGGGAATCGGCGTGCGCCGACAGGTTGTCCAGCCTTTCGATCTGCGCCCGAACGGGCACGAACTCGCCGAAGATCTTGATCTCCTTCTCGCCGTCCAGCAGCCGTCGTCCGCGCGTGCCTTCGGATTGAAAGCCGACGAAGATGACGGTGTTGCGTTCGTCGGGCAAGCGTTTGCGCAGGTGATGAAGAATTCGTCCGCCCGTGGCCATTCCGCTCGCCGAAATGACAATCGTTGATTCTTCCTCGGCTGAGATGTTTTTCGATTCCTGAACGGTGCGCGCCAGATTGAAGCGTTTGGTCGCCAGCGGATTTTTGCGATCATCCATCAAATCCTTCATTTCCAGATCGTGATCTTCCTTGTGGCGCAGGTAAAGTTTCGTCGCGCTCGCAGCCATCGGGCTGTCCACGAAGACGCGCAAGGTCGGGATGCGGTTCTCTTCCTCCAGCTCGCGGATCAGGTAGAGCAACTGCTGGGTGCGCCCGACGGCGAAGGCCGGGATCAGGACGTGGCCACCGCGCCGCGCCGTTTCGGTGATGATCTCCGCCAGTCGCGCTTTGACATCGAAGTCAGGATGCTCGCGGTTGCCGTAAGTTGATTCGACCACGATGTAATCGGCTTCATCAACAGTCGAAGGGTCGTGGATGATCGGTTCGTCATAACGCCCCAGATCGCCGGTCATCACCATACTTTTTCGCTGGCCATCTGCGCATTCAATCTCAAGGACGACGAAGCTCGAACCGAGGATGTGACCGGCGGTGACGAACTCGAACGAGAGTTTCTTCGTCAGTTGAACCCGCTTGTGGTAATTAACTGATTGCATAAGGCGGCAGGCTTCGGTCGCATCCCGTTCGTTATAAAGCGGCAAGGCGGGATGATGCTTCGACGAGCCGGTCTTGTTGACGTAGGCGGCGTCTTCTTCCTGCAGCCGCGCGGAATCAGGGAGCATGATGCGCGCCAGTTCAACCGTCGCCGGAGTGGCGTAGACCGGTCCGTCGAAACCGTCATGCACAAACTTCGGCAGATAGCCGGTGTGATCAATGTGCGCGTGAGTCAGGATCACCGTATTAACTGAAGCCGGGTTGAGCGGAAATGGATCCCAGTTGCGCAAACGCAATTCCTTCAAACCCTGGAACAATCCGCAATCCACCATCGCCCGGTAACCGTCAACTTCGATCAGATGCTTCGATCCGGTGACGGTGCGGGCCGCGCCTAAAAATTGAATTGTTGCCATTGAATCCTCCTCAACCAAGATTATCATCGTTCGCCGGAATCAAACAGATCGAAAGGCGGGAAATAGAAATTGGATCGGACTCGTTTGATCATCTTCAATAAGCCTTACCACGTCTTGTGCCAGTTCACCGATTCGTCCGGGCGAGCGACTCTGGCCGATTACATCACTGCGCCCGGCGTTTACGCCGCAGGCCGGTTGGATTTCGACAGCGAGGGATTGGTCGCGCTGACCGACGCTGGCTACGTCCAGCATCTGATCGCCGACCCGCGCCACAAACTTCCAAAAACATACCTCGCGCAAGTCGAAGGCATCCCGACCGAGCAAGCGATCAATCAGTTGTCTCAAGGAGTGAAATTGAATGACGGGCTGACGCTGCCTGCCGAAGCGCAGTTGATCGAGCCGCCGGAGGTTTGGGAGCGCGTTCCACCGATCCGCGCGCGAAAAAGCATTCCGACCGCGTGGCTCAGGCTGACGATCACCGAAGGCCGCAACCGTCAGGTCAGACGGATGACCGCCGCCGTTGGCTATCCGACATTGCGATTGATCCGGGAAAAGATCGGCCCGTGGGAATTGGGCGATTTGCGGCCGGGGGAATGGAGGGAGGAGACTTGTCCGCGTGACCGCCGGGATTTGATGCGAATGATGATGTGCTGATTGCTTTTCTTTGAACGACGAAACTGGCAAAATCAAATTCACGGCATACAAAAACGGAGCGTGTATTATGAGCATTACACTGACAACTGAGATGGAAAAACTGGTCAATGAGCGTCTGATGAACGGCGCTTTTAGCTCGGCCGAAGAAATCATCCTGGCCGGATTGCGTCTGCTCAAATCGCAGGAAGAAAAGCTTGAAGCCCTCCGCCGCGAGATAGAGGTCGGCGTGGAGGATGGCCGGAACGGGCGCTTCACCATTTACTCGACAGACGATGAAATTGAAAGGCTGGCTGATGAGATTATCGCTGAGGGACGGGCCAGACAGGGCAAACCGTAATGGACGGAGTCAAACTCAATGATGCAGCCAGAGATGACCTGGCCGAAATCTGGGAATATATTGCGCAACACAATCCTGAAGCTGCGGACCGCATCATCAGAGACATAACTGCCAAGTTCGCTACTCTGCGTCGCCATCCGCACATCGGCAAGGAACGCAACTATCTCCTGATCAACCTTCGCAGCTTCCCAGTCAGGAGCTATATCGTCTTTTATCAACCGATTGAAAACGGCATTGAAGTGTTTCGAGTCCTACACGGCGCAATGGATATTGACAGTGAGTTTGAGCGTTTTTTTGATTCGCTGTCGCACTCTTAATCGCCTCTATCCGGCACAGTTATAACCTTTCAGGCCGCGCTCCGCCAATCAACAAATAACCCAGCCTCACGTTATTCCCCGAACTCTTAGCGTTCTTTTCGCCGAGCACTCGAACCGTCAGTTTGTGCTCGCCCGGGCCTAAGCCACCCGCAATGATGCGCGCGCCGAGTTGATGCGCGCTGCTGTAACAATCCACTTTGGCCAGCGGCGCAGGCGCAGGTTTGCCGTCAATCAGACATTCGATCATTCCGCCGTCGGGGCCGGCGCGGAACGAAATGCCGATGACCGTGCCTTCGAAGTAATACTCGATCTGCGCGCCCGCTCTGGCGCTCGCCAACAATCCGGCGGGGAGCGTGCGGTCGTTGTTCGCTTCGATGCGCCAGCTCGTGTCGTACCCTTTGGCCGGCCTGATTTCGGCGAAAGCTTTGAATTCGCCGTAATTCATCTCGTCGCTGACCAGAGGCGGCGGCAGGTTGCGCAATATCGGCGCGGCTCTGAGCTTCTCCTGCTCAGACAGGAATGAGGTGATGAAATCGGCGTAAATCCGGTGCCCAGCGTCGGTCGGATTGACGCCGTCCTTCCAGAATTCGGCGGGTTTGATCCGGCTCGCGTCAATCATCGCCCAGGTTTGGTTTTGCAGGTTGATTGACTGGACCTGGTAATGCGCGGCGATGGCGTCGTGCCATTCCGCGCGCACGTTGTGTTTCGCGTTGGTCGCGTAAAGCATCACGACTTCCGGTGGCTGGGAGACGACCAGCAACTGGCGCAGCAATCCCTCGACGGCTTTCTTGATCGCGGCCTCATCCTCGTTGGCGTCGCTCACCGCAAATTCGACGAAGACCAGATCGGGTTTGAAGGCGATCACGTCGCGCCGCGCGCGCAACGCGCCGTAAAGCGAGCTACCGCTCGCGCCGCTGCTGTTGATCGCCGCGTTGAGTTCGGTGATCTCGGCTTTCGGATAATTTTTGCGGAACCATTCGGTGGTCAGCGCGCGGTAAGAGCTTTTTTCGGGATTGGTTGCGCCGGCGCCCGCCGTGATTGACCCGCCGAGGTAAGCGATGGTCACGGATTTGCCTGCGCGCAACTTGTCGAAAACCGCGCCGATGTTGCGTCGCGGCGCCTGGCTGGTTGATGAAGGCCCGGATGAAGAGATAGCTGAAGAGATGGTCGTTTGCCGGCGCAGTTTGGCGCACGTCTCAAAGAGAGTCTGGCTGAACAGAAACGTGAAAGCCGACAAAACGAAAAGGGTTGCGTAAAGAGCGCGTCTGGCGATTACCCGGTTGGTCATAATGCTTTTGAGTCTTCTCCATTTTTCAATTGCGCCGAACTGAAACCGATTCCCATCGCGGAAAAGATTTCGTGGATCGCCGCGTCGTCGCCGGCTTCCGCCGCGCGCGTGAGCTGGGCGATCCATTCTTCGAGGCGCGCGAAATCATACTGCAAAGGCGGCGCCACGAAAATCTTTTCGTAACGAGTGGTCTGGGCGCCCTCTTCGGCGATCAGCAACTCCTCTTTCAGCTTCTCGCCGGGGCGCAACCCCGTGAACTCGATGTCAATATCTTCGCCGATCGCCAGCCCGGACAAATGTATCATATCTTTCGCCAGATCAATCACCTTAACCGGCTCGCCCATTTCGAGCAGGAAAATTTCGCCGCGTTGTCCCAAAGCGCCAGCCTGAATGATCAACTGCGCGGCTTCGGGAATGGTCATAAAATAACGTTCGACATCGGGATGCGTAATCGTGATCGGGCCTCCGTTTTTAATCTGATCGCGGAAAATTGGGACGACGCTGCCGCGACTGCCTAAAACGTTGCCGAACCGCACGCACGAATAATGCCCGCCGCCGTTCAGCCTCACCGCCTGAGATTGAAACATCAGTTCTGAAACGCGCTTGGTCGCGCCCATCACGTTTGTCGGGTTGACGGCCTTGTCCGTCGAAACCATCACGCAGCGTTCGACGTTGAACTCAGCCGCGCATTCCAGCAACCGCTCAGCGCCGACGATGTTATTCAAGACCGCTTCCGGCGCGTTGCTCTCAAGCAGCGGCACGTGTTTGTGCGCGGCGGCGTGAAGCACGACTTCAGGACGATGTTGATCGAAAACGTTGCGCAGACGGGCGCCGAAGCGCAGGTCGCAGATCACCGGAACAATCCCGATCTCCCGGTCGCCGACCGAGGCGCGCAATTCGAGATCGGCTTCGAAGACCGAATTCTCATCCTTGTCGAGCAGGATGATCGAAGCCGGTTCGAGCGTCGCAATCTGACGGCACAGTTCGCGGCCAATCGAACCTCCGGCGCCGGTGATCAAGACACATTTGCCCTGATACGAACTCTGGCTCGCTTCCAGCCACGCTTCGACGTTGACGGCGTCGCGCCCCAACAGGTCTTCGATTTCGACCGGGCGCACGTTGCTGACGGTGACGTGGTTGCCGAGGAGTTCGTAAAGCGCGGGAATGATTTTGACCGGCGCCTTCGCTTCCTGGCACAGGTCGAGGATGCGGCGAACGGTTTTGCGGCGCGCGCTGGCCAGGGTGATGATCACCTGATCAACGCGATGCGCGCGCACGATGAACGGAATGTCGGACGTCCCGCCGAGAACCTCCACGCCCTGAATCACGGTTTTATGCTTGCTCGGATCGTCATCAACGAAACCGCAGACCTGCAACCCCAGGTCGCGTCGCCGTCCGATTTCACGCGCGGCCATGATCCCCGCGTCGCCCGCGCCCACCAGCAGCGTGCGCAGTCGAACGCCATTGGCCCGCGTCCGGTTGCGCGCGGCGTTTTCGCACGTCACCCGCCAGACCAGCCTCGCGCCCAGCATCAACGAGGTCGTCAGCATGAAATCAATCACGATAATGCCGATGGGAACGGTCAGCAGCGGATAGACGCCCGTGAACGCCAGCCGCAACGCCAGCAAAATGGTGGAGATGATGCCGACCGAACCAGCCAGATGCACGGCGTCAGGAATGCTGACGTAACGCCAAACCCGCGAGTACAAACCCATCAGATAATTCGCGCTCAGCCGGGCGACGATCAGGTAAGGCAGCACCAGGAACATCCGGTCGTCTTCGCGTCCCGGCGGCCATCCGTCGAAACGCAGCGTGTGCGCGAACACAAATGAGATGGTGGCGATGAAGGCGTCAATGGCCATCTGAACGCGGCGGCTGAGCATGTAATTCCGCACCCACGGGCGCAGCAAAATCGCCGGCAGCAGCGCGGTCACGCGCTGATAAAAGTCCGGTCTGGGTCGAGGCGAAAATACCGGGTCTGTGGATTGGGGGATGAACCGTTTACTCAAACTCATTGATGATCCTTTGAACAGCCTGACGTCAGACAGACGCGGTGAGATTGGGAAGATCAGACTGCTCTGGTGCGGGCAACGCTGTGATCTTAACTTTTCAAGTTGGGGCCGGCAAATGGTGGTTGGTGGGCGGGCGGTGATTAATTTCGGCCATCCTCAGCCGAAGATCCGCAAAAACGTCCTGGCGATTATCGCACAATCACTCCACACTGTCGCTCGTTGCGAGTAGCTCAAATCTTCTCGAATCTTTGCGGGCATCAGGTGTGTCCGATAAAAACCTTCGGGATCGGATTGTTCGGCCAGCAAATCGCTCTCGTTGCTGTAGGCAATCGAAGCTGGGCTGGTGATGCCCGGTTTCAACGCGAGAATCTGTTTTTGCTCCTCATCGTATAGTTCGACATAACGTGGAACTTCCGGTCGCGGTCCGACCAGGCTCATCTCGCCTTTGATAACGTTCAGCAGTTGCGGCAATTCATCCAGCTTGTATTTGCGCAAGAATCGTCCGCCGCGGGTGATGCGGCGATCCTGGCCAATGGTGATCTGCGCGCCTTGCGTTTCGGCTTCGGGCGTCATCGTGCGGAACTTGAAGATGCGGAAACGCCGTCCGAATTGGCCGACCCGTTGCTGGCGAAAAAAGACCGGGCCGCGCGAATCGAGTTTGATTACGATGGCGATGACAATGAACAAAGGTGAGAGCAGAATTGTCGCCGGAACGGCGACGATCAGATCAAGCGCGCATTTGGCGTGTAATGAACGCTTCCGGATTGGGTAGTCTTCCAGGTCTGCGTTTAATGCCGTTGGATTCATTGCGACCAAAACCTGCTTTATTCTTTTGATTCCGACTTGGTTTTGAGTCCGGTCATATACCCCAACAGCCCGCTCACTATAGACGAAAGGATGGTGGTGGCGGCCGTTTTTCTTCCGGCGTCGTCACTATAGATGAACACACCAGTCATACTGACGACAAAAGCCAGGACGATGAAAGTAACCGCAATGAAGAACAGAACCTTTTCACGTTGTAGGTTCCACTCATCTGTCTTTGCCTTCCGCGCAAGGTTGGCTTGCCGGGTGACCTCATATTCTATTTTGAAAGCCCCCTCGGCATTGGGGGGAAGTATCTGCCGCGCATCAAGCTTAGGGGGATCATCTGGTGGCATTTACTCCTCCTGATAGAGGGTCATCTGGTGGCATTACTCCTCCATCCAAAACACCAGTGATTGTCGCGGCCACCTTGGGATGCTCTTCTCTCGTAATGGCTCCCAATTCATAGCCTCGTTGTTCCAACTCTACTGCCAGGGTTAGCAAGAGGAGCGCTCTTTGAATCACTTCGCCCGGCTTAACACCAAGTTTAGTCGCAAGGTCTTGCAGCACGGTATTGAGTTCAGGTGTAACGCCAAGAGACCAATTAACTATAGTGCCGGGCTTTGCGGCCTGATCACCCTGATAGGTACGCGCTTGAATTCCCTCTCTGATGCTCGACGCGAGATTTCCAGAAATAGGTTCCATGACGCTCATATTCTTTACTCCTTTATAAGAAATTTCTCTTGGCATCCAGCATGCAAGATAGAATATCACGCCGGGTGGCGCTCTCCCAGCCTGAGACCTTTCGATCGCTGGCTTCACCGCGCCCTCACGACCTCACTCTCTACTTCCCGCCTTTGCTGATGCGATAAAGCTTCGATGCTGTGCGAATGATCAGGCTCCCTCTCACCGTCGCGGGCGTCGCCATGCACATTTCGTCGAGCGAATTTTTGCCGAGCAGTTTGTACTCCGCCCCGGCCTGGATGACGAACGTATCGCCGTCTTCGCTCAGGCAGAAGATCTTCCCGTTGTAAGCCCACGGCGACGAAGTGAACGCGCCGGAAGCCGGATCAATCCGCTGCTTGTCGTAAATCTCCTTGCCCGTCTTCGCGTCGTGAGCGGTGAAAAACCCACGGTCGTAGAGCGTGTAGTAATAATCGCCGTAAATGATCGGCGAGGGATTGTACGGCCCGCCCTGCGGCAGATACCACGCGATGAACTGGTTGCTCGTCTCGCCCTGTTTGAGCGAGATGTCGCCCGAAGCTCCGGGTCGAACGGCGTAGACCGGGCGATGTTGGTCGCCGACGTAACCCGACGCGATGTAAAGCAGATCGAATTTCGAGAACGGCGTCGGGATGACGATTGACGACATGCCTTTGAACTCCCAAAGAACCTTGCCATTCAAATCGTAAGACCGAACCGCTTTGGTCGCGGGCACGATGATTTCGGTTCTCTGCCTGGTCTCCCAAATATACGGCGTGACCCAGTTGGTGCCGACTTCGCGCTCGACTTTCCAGATTTCCTGGCCGGTCTTTTTGTCGTAGGCGGCGAAAAACGATTTTTCGTCGTTGTCGTTGACGATGTAGAGGCGGTCTTTGAACACGACCGGCGAAGCGGCAGTCCCCCACCCAAAGCGGGTCGGGCGAGGCTCGGACATTTGCTTCCACACCAGCTTGCCTTTCAGGTCGTAGCAGAACAAGCCGACATTGCCGAAATAGACGTAGAGGCGCTCGCCGTCAGTGACCGGCGTTTCGGAAGCGTAGCTGTTCTTCAAATGGCGCGCGGTCTTCGGCGCGCCGCGAAACGTCTCGCTCTCCCACAGAATCTTCCCGGTCTTCCAATCAACGCAGTAAACCATCCAGCGATGCTCGTCTTTGGGAACGTCGAGACGGTTGCCGCCGAAATACAAGCCTTTCTTCGGCGTCTCGATCTCGGCGGCGCTGATGACCGAAGTGACGAAGATTTTGTCGCCCCAAACAATTGGCGAAGACCAGCCGAGACCGGGGATGGCGGCCTTCCAGGCGACGTTCTCGGTCGCGCTCCATTTGTCGGGCAGCGTTGGGTCTTCGACGACGCCGGTGGATTGGGGGCCGCGGAATTGCGGCCAATGGTCATTGGCCGCGACGGTGAGCAAAAGCGACAAAGCGACGACAAAAGCCAGAGCACATCGGATCAGCATCTCATCAACTCCTGGTTAATTGGTTTGCTTACGCGAAAACTGTGATGTACGAGAAAGTTCTGCGTGAGTTTATTGCATTGTCGCCGGAAGGCCAATCGCGCTTCGACTTTTTTGGGCGGGTTTTCTCAATTGATTCGCAACTGCGCGCGCCCGAAGAGAGTCTTTGTATTCGGTACGAAGACGTTGTGGTGGCTCTTGAAATTCACCGGCATTAAGTTAAGCCATGGCCCATTGCCAGTTGGTCATTGCCAATTATTTCGCAGGAAAGGTAGCCAAACTTCCTGCGAAACAATTGGCAATGACCAACTGGCAATGGGCAATGGCCGGCGCTTCTCGCCATAACTAATCACAATCAGGGAGAAACCGGCAATGATGAATCGAAAATTCAGAGCGACGGCGTGGCTGATCGCCGCGCTTATTTTGAGCGGAAGCCTCGTCCTGACCGCGACGACGAGCGCAAACTTGTGGACGGAGCAGAACGCGGCAGGCAAGGCCGCCGATACGCCCGACCTGAAAGACCTGGACGCTTCCCAGAGCGAATTGCGCAGCCTGATCGAGCGTTTCGTCGCCGATCGCGGCAGCCTGTCCCGCTCTTACCCGGTCGAGATTTCGCCGGGGCGTCAAACGCGGTTCAAGCAGTTCTACTCCGACTGGCTCGCGACGCTGGCCAAGCTCAACTTCGACACGCTCAGCCAGGATGGCAAAGTTGATTACCTGCTGCTCAAGACTCATCTCGATCACGAGCTGCAGCAGTTGGAAATCCAGAGCAAGTCGCTGGCGGAGATTGCGCCGCTCGTGCCCTTCGCCCAGACGATCACTGATCTGGCCGAAGCGCGCCGCCGGATGGAGAAGATTGATCCGGCCAAGCTCGCCGCCACGCTCAACGACCTGAACAAACAGATCGAGGCGACGCGCCGCACGGTCGAGGCTGGGCTGCGCGGCGAGCCGGGCAAGTTCAGGAAAACGGCCGCCAACCGCGCGGTCAGCACCGTCAACAGCCTGCGCGGCACGTTGCGAACCTGGTTTGGGTATTACAACGGCTACGACCCGCTCTTCACCTGGTGGGCCGATGAGCCGTACAAAGCAGTGGATCAATCGCTCGGCAATTACTCCGCTTTCCTGAGCGAACGCGTGGCGGGATTGCGGCGGGCGGAAGGCGCACCGACGATGGCTGATGCGCGGCCGGGCGGAGGTGGTCCTGGCGGAGGCGGAGGCCCAGGTGGTGGGCGCGGCGGAGGTGGAGGCCCAGGTGGTGGCGGTGGTTTTGGCGGTGGTGGCCAGCGCGGGAACTTTGGTGGCGGTGGCGGTGGCGGCGCTGCCAGCGCCCGTCCCGGCGATTCCAGCGACATCATCGGCGACCCGATTGGCCGCGAAGCGTTGATGGTCGAACTGGCCTCCGAGATGATCCCGTACACGCCCGAAGAGCTGATCGCCATCGGCTGGAAAGAACTGGCCTGGTGCGAAGCGGAGATGAAGAAGGCGTCGCGCGAGCTGGGCTTCGGCGACGATTGGCAGAAGGCGCTCGAACACGTCAAGAACAAGTACGTCGAGCCGGGCAAGCAGCCGGAGATGATCAAAGACCTGGCGGTCGAAGCGATCGAATACGTCGAGAAGAACAATCTGGTCACGGTGCCGCCGTTGGCGCGCGAATCGTGGCGGATGGAGATGATGTCGCCCGAACGCCAACTGGTCAGCCCGTTCTTTCTGGGCGGCGAAGTGATCCAGGTCTCTTATCCCACCAACACGATGGCGCACGAGCAGAAGATGATGAGCATGCGCGGCAACAACCCGCATTTTTCGCGTTCGACCGTGCACCACGAACTGATACCGGGGCATCACCTGCAAGGTTTCATGACGCAGCGCTACAAAAATTATCGCGGCTTGTTCAGCACACCGTTCTGGGGCGAAGGCTGGGCGCTGTACTGGGAACTGCTGCTCTGGGATATGAAATTTCCGAAGACGCCGGAAGACCGCATCGGATTCCTGTTCTGGCGCAGCCACCGTTGCGCGCGGATCGTCTTCTCGCTCAGTTTCCACATGGAAAAGATGACGCCGCAGCAATGCATTGATCTGCTCGTCAACCGCGTCGGACACGAAGTGGACAACGCGACGGCTGAAGTGCGGCGATCTTTCGCGGGCAGCTACGGGCCGCTATACCAGGCGGCGTATTTGCTTGGCGGTTTGCAGATTTATTCGCTGCACAAAGAGTTGGTTGACTCAGGCAAGATGACCAACCGCGCTTTCCACGATTCGATCCTCAGAGAGAACCGCATCCCGATCGAGATGGTGCGCGCGCTGCTGACCAAGCAGAAACTGACGCGCGATTACACAACGAATTGGAAGTTTTACGGGCCGATTCCGGGCGGGAATTGAGTCAGCGCCTGCCGAATGACATTTCCCTGAACGTCAGTCAGCCGGAAATGCCGTCCCTGATACTTGTACGTCAGCCGTGTGTGATCAATGCCCAGGCAATTCAGGATCGTTGCGTTCAGGTCATGGACTTCTATCGGGTCGCGCACAATGTTATAGCTGTAATCATCGGTCTCACCGATGGTTACACCGGGCTTGACGCCGCCACCCGCAAGCCAGATTGTGAAACAGCGTGGATGATGGTCGCGCCCATAATCAGTCGCAGTGAGCTTGCCCTGCGAATAGACTGTACGCCCAAACTCGCCACCCCAGACGATGAGTGTGTCATTAAGCATTCCGCGTTCGCGCAGATCTTCTATAAGCGCGGCTGACGGTTGGTCTGTGTCGCGCGCCTGATTGGAAATCTGCTTCGGACAGTTTTCGTGCTGATCCCATCCGCGATGGAACAATTGAATGAAACGCACGCCTCGTTCGGCCAGCCTCCGCGCTAAGATGCAATTGACTGCAAACGTACCGGGCTTGCGCGCATCTGGGCCATAACGTTCAAACGTCGCTTCAGATTCTTTCGACAGATCGGCCAATTCCGGCGCGCTTGATTGCATGCGATATGCTACTTCGTATTGCGTGATGCGTGATAGGATTTCGGGATCGCTGAAATCCTTCGCCTTCTCCTGATTCAATTTTGCCAGATCATCGAGGAATCTGCGCCGCACTTGATTATTGATGCCAGGCGGATTCGATAGATATAGCACTGGTTCGGTACCCGCTCGAAATCTCACGCCCTGGAATTTTGATGGCAAAAATCCCGCTCCCCATAACCGGTCATAGAGAGGTTGATCATTCGTGTTGCCCGTACCGCATGACACCAGGACGATGAACGCAGGCAGATTCCTGTTTTCGCTACCCAGGCCGTAACTCAGCCAAGCGCCTAGACTTGGACGCCCAGCGAGGTGAAAACCCGTCGTCAAGAATGTCATGGCCGGATCGTGATTGATTTGCTCCGTCCGCATAGATTTGATGAAACACAGCCGGTCAGCGACCCGCGACGTGTACGGCAGCAACTCGCTCAAGGTCGCCCCAGATTGCCCAAGCCGCGCAAATTTGAAGATCGAAGGCGCAGTTGGGAAAGAGCCTTGGAACGCGGTCATCTCGGTTAACCGCTGCCCCATCCGGATCGAGTCTGGCAGATTCTGGCCTCGATATTTTTCCAAACCCGGTTTCGGATCGAAGAGATCAAGCTGCGAAGGCCCGCCCGATTGGAATAAGTAGATCACACGCTTCGCTGTCGGTTTGAAATGTGGAACGTCGGGCAAAGCACCATCATCGGCGCGCATCGTGTTTGCCCAACCATCTTCGCTGAGCAACGTCGCCAACGCTGCTGCGCCTAGCCCCGTTCCGAAACGGCTAAAGAAGTGGCGGCGGGTCAGTATCAGTTTGTGTTCCTGTATTGGGTCCATAGGCTTGGTCGTAGCGCCCTCTTCATGCGGCTAGGCTTTACCGTCGAACCTTATCCGCCTGAAAGTGCGCTCTCACTCCTTCATTACTACTTCGTCCAGATTCAAAATCAAGCTGACGACCATCGTGTAGCCCGCAAGTTCACTTGCGTTCAATTTCTCATTACGTCTCTTTTCGCCGACGCTCAGCAGGCGCGCAGCCTCCATAGGGTGTTGATCGAAGTGGGCAAACTGCCCGGCAAAGTTGTCGAGCAGAATCTTCATCTCCGTCGCGCTCGGCTGACGCGACGTAAGGGCGCGAAACGCGAAACGGAGGCGCGCCGTAATGGATGTTCCGCCTTCCTTCAAAATTCGTTCGGCCAAGAGACGCGCGGCTTCAACGAAGGTCACGTCGTTCATCAAGTTCAATGCTTGCAGCGGCGTGTTTGTGCGAGTTTCGCGCACGACACAAGTCTCGCGGTTGGCCGCGTCGAATGTCAGCATAAACGGCGGCGCTATGGTCCGCTTCCAGAATGTGTAAAGGCTACGCCGGTAGAGTTTGTCGCCATGATCCTGCGCGTATTTCGTATCGTTGAAGACCATGTCATTGTATAGACCTTCCGGTTGATAACCTTTGGCTGACGGGCCGCCGAGTTGTTCTATCAATAAGCCGGATACGAACAAAGCCTGATCGCGGATCATCTCTGCCGGTAAGCGAAAGCGCGGGCCGCGCGCAAGCAGGCGGTTTTCAGGGTCGCGTTGGAGGAGATTCGGAGAGGCTTTCGATGATTGGCGATAGGTAGCGCTCATCACGAGGGTCTTGAGCAACCGCTTCGTGTTCCAGCCCGTCCGTTGAAATTCGACAGCGAGCCAATCAAGCAGTTCGGGATGCGATGGTCGCTCTCCTTGCGCGCCGAAATCTTCAGTGGTCTTGACAATGCCGAAGCCGAATAACATTTGCCAAAAGCGATTGACCGCCACCCGGCTGGTGAGCGGATGCGACGGATGCACAAGCCATTGGGCGAATCCGAGCCGGTTGTTGGGCGCTCTTATTGGCAGGGGCGACAACGCGGCGGGGACGTTTCGCTCGACTCGCTCGCCCGGCGCATCATACGCGCCGCGCCGCAACAGAAAAGTTTCGCGTGGCCTGTCCATCTCCTGCATGACCATCACAGTTGGGAAGGACGCTTCGAGATCGGCGCGTTCGCGTTGTAGCGCCAGCAACTGTTTGGCGAGCATGACTATTTGCGCAGGCGTTAAGGCTGCTCCGTAAATCCTCGCCTCGTCGATCAACCCGTGGAAAACTCGTTCAGCTTTCCCGGCGCCAATGCCGCCGATACGGAGCGGCGCGTTTGTTTTCGCTGAGTGGAGGATTTGATCGGATATGACCTTTAGCGTTTGTGGCTGTCCGTCGATATAAATCCTTACGCCGCCGGCCATTCCTGAACCGTCGTAAGTGACGGCGACATGAAGCCATTGGTTCAATGCGATCCTGTCTTTGGTTTCGACGCGCACGGCGTCGTTCGACCAGATGTTGACCACGTTGAACTGCAACTTGCTGTCTTCTAGCAAGAAGCCGTAGCCCGCCCCCATCCTCGCGCCAATTGATTTATCACCCTGCGGTCCTCTGGCTTTGGCGATGATCGCTCCGCCTTCAGGCGCAATCGGATAAATCCAAGCCGCCAGCGTGAAATGATCTGTGCGATCGAAATTGGCGATCTGTCCCCCATTCAGCGATGACCTCCCGTCAAACACCGCCGCTCGCCCTACGCGACCGGGCTGATACTTCACTTCGCTCCCGTTCAACAGTTCTGTTGCTTGATCGAGTGTAAAATACCCGGCGAGACTACCGGTCGGAAACTCAGGTTGGCCTGATCTTGTCGCTGACGGACGCGCCACTGATTGTTCCCAGGCTCGGTTTACGTTTGGCAATCGCGCTCCACCCTGCGCCAATGCTTTTTCAATCTCAGCGATCCGCGAGTCGATGCGATGAAGTTGTTGTTGTTGTTGTTTGGTCGGCGCTGTGATAAGAGGCGGAGAATTGCCGCGCCTCACGGCTCTACCGTTTTCAGGAATGTTGTTGAAGTAGGCGTAAAGCTGGTAATACTCCTTCTGCGTGATCGGATCATATTTGTGATTGTGGCACCGCGCACAGCCTATCGTTAGCCCCAACCAAACGGTCGCCGTCGTATCCACTCGATCCACGACGTATTCGACGGCGTATTCTTCTGGAATGATGCCATCTTCGGCGTTGCCGCGATGATTGCGGTTAAAGCCGGTGGCAATCCTCTGATCGAGCGACGGAGAAGGCAATAAATCACCGGCGATCTGCTCAATCGTGAATTGATCGTAAGGCTTATTCTGATTGAAGGCTTCGATAACCCAATCGCGCCAGCGCCACATATAACGCTCATCATCGCGCTGATAGCCGTTCGTGTCGGCATACCGCGCTGCGTCGAGCCAGCGGAACGCCATCCGCTCGCCGTAGCGAGGCGACGCTAACAACCGGTCAATGGCCTTTTCATAAGCCTGTGGCGATCTGTCTTTGAGAAAAGCGTCTATTTCCTGTGGCGTTGGGGGCAAACCAGTCAGATCGAAGGAGACGCGACGGATGAGCGTCGCGCGATCAGCCTCAGGCGCGGGAGCAATGCCTTCGCGTTCCAATCGCGCGAGCACGAAGTAATCAATCGCATTACGCGGCCAAGCCTTGTTTTTTACCGCATGAAGTTTGGGACGCTGTGGCGCGATAAACGACCAATGTATTTGCCCGCTGGCTTTATCGTTCTGCGACGCCTCAACCGTTTGGCGCGGCGCCGTTAGCCAAAATCCGCCACACACCGCGAGCAGCATCGCAAACTTCCAGGCAAGCGGCCTCTCGATAGCATACATTTCAGGAAGTAACCTGATGTCGGGACACATTTATAAAGTAGCCTCTAGATTGAGTTTAGTGCGTGGTGACAGCGCCGATAGCAATGATCGGTCCTGCCGCAACAGCGCGCCGATAGAGGATTGAAGATCGCGGACGGGTGAATAGTCTGAGCTATTTCGAGGCGCCAACAAGCGTGGTCACGAAGCCTCTGGGATCAATCTTGCGGACTCGCACCTTTGGCCCCCTGAGGGGGAGTTCCCATCCATCAAGGACATAGACGTTCCCTGAACGGTCGACGGCCACCCCACATGGCCCGTCAAATTTAGCTCGCGCGCTTACGCCATCGGCAAAACCTTTTTCGCCGCTCCCGGCTAGCGTGGTGACCGTTCCGTCCGGAGCGATCTTCCGCACCCGATAATTGTACATGTCGGCAACGTACACGGCGCCTCGGCGGTCAACGGCTATCCCCCAAGGGGTGGCAAACTTTGCTTCCGTTCCTTTGCCATCAGCAAATCCTCTTTGGCCGGAGCCTGCAAAGATTGTGATCCTCCCATCGGCGGAGAGCTTGAGTATCCTATGATCATTGGTGGAAACAAAAATGGTCCCCTGTTTGTCGATGGCGATGCCATGAGGCCTTTGAACCCTGGCCACTGTGGTCGTGGCTCCTTGGGGGGTAATTCGGCTGATGAGGTCATTGCGATCATGGATAATATAGAGATTACCACGTGAATCAACTGCAAGACCGGCGGGTCTTTCAAGTTTTGCATGTAAGCCTACCCCTTCGGCGAAACCAACTTCTCCGCTTCCTGCGAAGGTTATGACTTTGCGATCAGGTGTGATCTTGCGGACGCGATGTCCGTCATAGTCTCCAACGTAAAGATTCCCTCGCGTGTCAAGAGTTAAGTTGTGTGGGTGGTTAAAGCTGGCTTGTTGGCCCACGCCGTCAACTGCCCCAATGGCGCCGCTTCCGGCGACGATGGAGACATGACCCTTGGCGCTGATCTTGAACACCTGGTGTGACAAGACGTCAACAAAATAGACACTACCACCCGGACCAACAACGATGCCCGTTGGCGGATGAGCTTGAACAAAAATAACCGCGAGACAGATAGTGATTGATACCAGAACGAGAGTTTTTCTACTTTGCATAGGCGGATCTTCTTTTCAGCGCACTTGGGCGAACAACCCTTGAAGAACCCTGTTCAAAGTGTCGATCTGGCAGTTCAAGATGTCTTTTGTTGTTGTTATCTCTTCATGCCCATGGGGGTAGCACCGACCTGTGTGTCGGGGGCGATAATTCGCCGTCTCATTCCAGAAATTGGTAAGTGGCTCTACGATGGCCCCGGCGTTTTGGGTCTCAATGACATTGACGTAAGCCCGGCGTGTGATGTCGACTAAATTGAAGACGTCCTCAACGCCATGGACCTCGCGGATGTTACCCCAATAGCCTGGTCTCGGGAAATACTCAGGGGGATACATGAAATCCCAACCCATCAGAGCATCAAGGGTGACCCAAATCCCATCTTGGATGATCTCATGTGTCTTGCTTGAAAGAGGAACATTCTGCGCCATTTTAATTAAGGTCGGGTCTGGGTGACCTCCACCTTTTCTTATAGCCCTCAAGTAGGCTTCGAAGTAGAGATCAACCGCTCGGGCCACAAGGCGGGGATTAGTGCTATTCTGAATTGCAAGTTCGGCATTCCCTTTACAAGTCCCATCTTTTTTCCCGTTTGGTGTGCAACTGCTGCCGTAGCTGCAGTAATCGGGTGACGTGCAGTCGCTTGAATAGTAGCAGTTACATGAGCCAAATTCTTCACCCTGCGTAGCTTTATTTCGTGTCCCTTCGGCAATGGCTTCTGACTCTGGAATCCTGAGAGGCGGCGAAAAATTTGACTCGACCAGTCGAGAGGCTGTAGTGCCAGGTAGCACTAAGAACAGAGTGAAAAGCGTAGCAGGAATCAGTTTTGTTCTAAGCTTTGTTCTGAGCATATCCTTATCCTCACTTTCTTTAGGTACTTGAGTAGTTTGCTCATAGCACAACAAGGTATTGATGTTACTACTCCGCGAGTTCTCCAATAGCCTTTGTCACTCATAATCCCAGGAGGCGATAGCCTTCGAGATCAAGATAGAGTTCGTTGAAACGGCTGTGATCATCGTTTCGGCCATGGCCCCCCTTCAAGCAGCTTTGCGTCCGTTATTCGAACGCTTTGCCGCAGGACGCGCAGGCACGTCGAGATGATCCACCAACCATCCGAACAAGTCT